>ERZ808029.342-NODE-342-length-30559-cov-4.217013_pt1 | contig 30559 bp, 28 predicted proteins | sample MGYA00380185_ERZ808029 | MGnify/ENA primary metagenome ERZ808029 (study PRJEB31490, sample SAMN06133404) | mouse gut metagenome | isolation source: M2_3 | host: mice | place: China: Chengdu | collected 2015-05 ... | reverse complement strand
CGCCAGCATGCTCTGCGTTGTACCGGAAAATAACACATAAAAAAGAACCATCCTGCCATTTCATAAAAGCAGTTTGGTTCTTTCCTGCCAGATATTATCAAGATATCTCTTACATCAGACCACCATTCTTACTTCAGTCCATTTTTCCGCTTCGGACCATTATTTCTTATCCAGTCCGGAAACATCGTTTAACAAAATTCCACAATAAGTCTGCTCCGCTTCGCGTACATGCTCATAAAGCAGATCAGGCACACGATCGAACTCTTCGTTCAGCAAAGCATCGATTATCTCAATATGACCGTTCGCCCCGCTGATGGAACGCTGCTTTAAATAAAATTCCTGGGTGCGGATTCTCTGAAACTGGTCGGACACATAGGATAACAGCTTATTTACATGGCGTTTGCTGCAGGCCTCGTAGAGATATTTATGAAAATCATAATCCAGGGTACGCAGCATATCGTAATCCTGATTTTGAAGCGCCTGCTCAATTCTGCTTCGGAAATCTAAAAGTATCTCTTTATTATAACAGTGCAAATACGGCTTAAGAAGCAACGGCTCCATCACTTTCCGAATTTGAATCAGTTCAATGATAGTCTGAAGCGACAAATCCGAGACTATAATCCCCCTCTGCGGCAGAGACATAACCAGCCCCTCCCATTCCAGCTTGACAAGCGCTTCGCGAACCGGTGTCCGGCTGACTTTCAGGTCCTCGCATATTTTTTTTTCATCCAGATAAGCGTTAGGTAAAATTTCATTATTTATGATCTTGTATTTCAGGTCCTGGTAAACCTGATTTGTTAAATTATCTTTTTTAGACATGGCAATCAGCTCCTGAAAATCATTATATCATGTTCACTGCGTTCACATGAGTCTCCGACGGAAAATAGCGCCAGTTTTCTGCGGTGAACGCAGAAACTGTATTGCGCAGATATAAAGCCCGCTCTGCCGACATTATATCATAGGCTGCACTTAAAGAACAGATACTATTTCATTTTTAGGCTTAACCGGATGCTTGCTGGTACTGTTCACACCTCGCTGAACACAACCGTGTAAACAGTAACGCTTGCTGCCTGATTTAAAAAATATAATAAAAAACACTTGAAATCCGTTTTTTTCGTATACTGTTCGTATACTAATTTGTATACAAATATAAATACACAATGTATACAAACTTGAATAGTAACTGTCTTACCACAAACGAAAGGAGAAAAGTAAATTGCCGAAACACCTGTATTCCCTGGTGCATCTCACCAATATCAACTGTCCGCCGCCACAATTCATCTATACGGCGGCAAAAGCCGGCTATGATGCGGTGAGCCTGCGAACAATTCCCCTGGGACTGCCGTGAGAGTCCCCCTATAACCTGGCCCAAAACCCGCAGTTGATGCGGGAGACCCGGCAGGCTTTGTCGGAAACCGGCATCCGGTACACTGATACGGAAATTGCCCGTATCGCGGATAACATCGATGTCAAAGACCACGAGCCTGCAATGGCGGCCGCCGCTGAAATGGGTGTCACACACGTCCTCACCAATATCTGGATTCAGGACAAAGAATGCTATACGGAACAATTTATCAGGCTTTGCGAGCTGGCTGCGCAATATGGACAGGATGTGAATGTTGAGTTCGTCACCTGGGCCAGCGTGTCCAACCTCAGACAGACAAAGGAATTGCTGCTGGCCTCCGGCCGGAAGAATGTAGGAATTGTCGTCGATACTCTGCATTTTTACCGTTCCCGCGTAACACTGAGCGAACTGGAGGACTGTCCCAAAGAATGGTTCCATTATGCGCATCTTTGCGATTGCGGGGCGGAAATACCGACGGAGGTGGAGGCGCTGGTCCATACCGGACGGGCGGAGCGTCTTTACCCCGGCGAAGGAGCCGTACCAATTCAAGATATTATTTCCCACATTCCAAACCAGGATATCATATACGGTCTGGAAGTCCCCCACGCAGGCCGCCTGAGCGAGCTTGGATTTGAGGAATATGCCCGCCGGGTATTGAAAGCGGCAAAAGCCTGCATGTCGGAAGATTAGAAATTAAACAAAAAGAACGGAGAGACAGAATATGGAACGTTACACTGACAAAATAGTTATGATTACCGGCGCCGGTGATGTTGCTCTGGCCATAGCAGAGCGCATGCTGGGCGAAGGAGCCAGGATTGCTTTCACAGATTTTTCTGAAACGGCTCTGACTGCCGCGGTGAATGAGATGACAGCCTCCGGCTTCGGAGAGGATAGAGTGATGACCGTACAATGCGACGTGCGCAGCCAGGATGCCTGTGACGCTGCTGTTACCGCAATTACAGCCAGATGGAGCAGGATTGACACAATGGTTGCCACTGCCGGCATTATCCGGCATCTGCCTATCGACCAGATGAGTGAAAAAGACTGGCAGGACGTCATTGACATCAATCTGAGCGGTGTTTTCCGCGCCTGCAAGGCAGTCGTTCCCGGTATGAAAGAAAAACGGTACGGCCGTATTGTCATCATTTCCTCCATCGGCAGCCGCACCGGCCGCAATGTGGGCGTAAATTATGCTGCAAGCAAGGCCGGAGTCAATGGAATTGCCATGAATCTGGGCTATTGCCTGGCCCCATGGAATATTACGGTAAACACGGTCGCTCCCGGCCCTCTGAAAGGACGGATGTTTTCCTCCATGCCCCAGGAACAGCAGGACAGCCTGGCTGCCGGGATTCCGCTGGGACATGTGGGCGAGCTGAGTGATGTCGCAGCCGCGGCGGCCTATCTGGGCAGCGACGACGCCGCATGGACCACCGGCGAAGTATTGGACGTTAACGGAGGACTGCAGTATTAATTGGAACTACATAATTGAAACCGATTAATCAAATTTAGATAAAAAATATAAATTTAATTTTTGTTTGCGCAGCAAACTTATATTTAAGATAAGAAAGGAAAAAGATAACCATGAAAAAAATAATTGCAATGATCATGACCGGCGCCATAGCCCTCTCACTGACTGCCTGCAGCAATTCGTCCGGCTCCGCCCCGTCCCCTTCTTCCAACGGAACATCCTCCGGCAACATGGCCGGCGCTGCAACTGATAAAGCTGCCTCCGATATTGACACCTCCAAATACGGGAATCTGGATCCCGTCGAACTGGTCCTGGCAGACTCTGCCGCAAAAGGCGCCGCCGGCTCCACCTTTGATGAGCTGGTAGCGATAAAGGTTTCTGAAATCACAGGCGGCCAGCTGACAATAGACACCCACCTGAACGGGGAGCTTGGAAATGATACCGATCTTCTCCGCCAGATGCAGAACGGCGATATTGATATTGTCGGCTGTCAGATCGCTCCCATGGTATCTTTTATCCCGGAGCTGGCCATATTCGACCTTCCTATGGTCTTTGCAAAACACGACGGAGATAAAATTGACGCAGTGTTAAATGGTGATTCCAAAACCCGAGCCACACTCGATACCGCTTATGAGACAGCGGGCATGCATCTGCTGGGTGTTCTGCAAAACGCCACCTACCGTCTGACTACGGCAAATGTGAACCTGGAAACACTGGGCAATTTCAAAGCGCTGCAGATCCGCACCATGGAAAACAGCAACCATATGGCATTCTGGACGGCCATCGGAGCCGAGCCGACGCCTCTTGCATGGGCTGAGGTTTATTTTGCTCTCCAAAGCGGAACCATTGACGCACAGGAAAATGCAGCCGATACAATTGTGGGCGCCAATTTAAGTGAAGTCCAGAGCTGCCTTGCATGCACCAACCACATTCTGTACGCGAACCAGATCTGCATCAACAAAGCCTCCTGGGATGCCTTAAATCCGGCTTACCAGTCTGCCCTTGAGCAGGCTGTCACAGAAGCAATGGCGGAAATGCGCACCCAGTTATCCGATATTGACCGTGAAAACAAGAAAATTCTGGAAGACGGGGGTATGACGATTATTAACTATGACGATTCCTTCTTTGACGAGATTCTGGCGCTGGACGGAGTCCGGACCTTATACGACCAGATCGACCAAAACACCAACGGCCTGGCACAGATTCTCCAGGATGAATTGACCCAGTAAACGGTGAGCCGGAAAGCAGCAGACTTTCCGGCTCTTCCGCCCGCCTTAGGCAATAACAGGCTCCGGGAAGCGGCGTTGACAAAGCACCGGCCGGGACTTATGATAATAATAAAACAAAACCGGGGATCCGCCTATGATTACGAGAGAAGACAGACAGCCGTTTCATGATACCTGTCGTATTTTAGATAAAGCCGATGATTTTATCTATGTTCTGCCCCATCCCGGGCTGCTGGAATGGATATCAAATTATACTATTACATTTCCAAACGGTAACATCATATCTGATGACTACACCGTAATGCCGCATGGCAGTGCAACATTGGTATTTACATTTGACGGGAACAATTTATGCAGCAATTTATTCGGTCCCATTACAAAGCCCTGTATGATCGGCAGGCAGGCAAACCAAAACGATATGCTGTTTATTATTGAATTTCAACCAGCCGGTTTGCATGCGTTTACAGGCGTTGATCAAAGAGAGCTGTCTGATCAGACCCTCCCCTTTTCATTCATAAATCCCGTGTTAAACAAGAAGATAATGGAAACGCTGGATTCTGTACACAGTATGCATGAACTGGTTATCCATATCGACCATATACTCCTCTCCTGCCTGCCCCTACCCCGTCCCGGTGAACTGCATTGGTCTGTGGAGAGTATTATAAGAAACAGCGGAAACATCTCTGTAAAAGAGTTATCGGAGGCTGTTTATTACAGCGAACGTCATCTGAACCGGATTTTCAGCCGTTATTTGGGAATGAATACTAAAACCTTTTCCAGACTGGTCCGGATAAACAAAGCAGTCCGGCTTCTCCAGAATCCCGGAACCAGCATCTCCTCCGTCTGCTATTCGGCCGGTTTTTATGATTTGTCTCACTTCATTCATGATTTCAAAGACGTCACCGGAATTACTCCTTTGGATTATCGGCATAAGATGTCCGATTTTTACAGTGAGATTGCCAAATTCTGATGTACAATGGAGGAAATCAAAGCAGAAGGAGTGTGGCATATGAAATACTGCGGTACATTAATCTCCGTATCCGATATGACGAGAGCCAGGAATTTTTACGAACAGGTAATGGAACAAAAGGTAATGTTAGATTTGGGTGTCCACGTTTCATTTGAAAACGCCTTTTCGCTCCAGTCCAATTATGAAGAGCTGGTCGGCGTGAAACTGGAAGCACAACAGAAACCCAATAATTTTCAACTCTATTTTGAGGTGGATGATTTAGAGCGGTGGGAAGCAAAGCTGAAGTCCACGGAGGGGATCGAGTTTATTCACGAAATCAAAGAATACCCATGGGGACAGCGTGTTTTCCGCTTCTATGACTATGATAAGTTTATTGTGGAGGTTGCGGAAAGCATGAAAAGCGTTGCAATGCGTTACCTGGCCCAGGGGCTTTCCGTGGAAGAAACAGCAAAATGTACGATGCTGCCGATTGAGGTTGTAAAACAGTTTCAATCATAATTTATAATTGGCTCACAGCATACAAAACAGTGTGCAGGAACAAATCACAGAAAACCGTCCGGCAGCTCCGTCTGGCTTTCTGTGATTTGTTTCATTCCTTATTTGGATGTATTTTCGAAATCAATCAACTCCCGTATGTCCGTTATTTCCAATGCCTCAGCGATTTTGGACAAGTGTTCAAAGTTTATGACCGTCCGGGCCCCACGCACAATATCGCTGATGGTGGACTCGCGTATTCCTGATACCTCCGCCAGCTTTTTTTGCGTTATTTTACGTTCCTCCAATATTTCCTTTACTTTAAGTTTTACCTGATAACTCATATGTCTCACTCCCGTCTCTTTGCCAATTCCACTTTCATATATGCCAAATCCCAGATATTTGTATCTTTTCCCACCGCATTGGGATTGTCTCCAATGGATGAGGCAAAATTCATTATACTGCTTGTCAGCTCTTTTTTACAGTCATTCCAGATATCCTCCGGTCTGATGCCGTTTCTCCACTCGTATTTATCGGTCTCCTCATTATACTGCAAATAAGAGCGGAATGCAGCAACTACAGGATACATAAAACCGTCAGGAATTTTATATTTCAAATCATGCATCCCGAATTTGCTTTTTCCCACCGTAGAATCATCCTTGTGGCCTGAGTATTTTTTTCTTCCATACCGTCCCCCTGCCGAATTATATGCGTCGGCAAATTCCATTTCAATCTGATCATATAAATCGAAAATATCCGGCATCACATTGACGAATTTACGGTAAAACTCCGGATCCTGCAAATACAATTCGAGCATTTTTGCTTTTGACGAATAAGCCTGCATCGGATGCGTCTGCGCATCATATTTCTCAATATTAAACATATTTATGATTGCCACAACTTCCCTCGCATCTATCATCTTCAGGTTTTTCCCTGTCTCATCAACGGATACCTGATTCTGCTTAAATGCTATCCTGTCAAAGAAAGGCATGCCTTCCAGTCCCTCTTTAATCGGGTCAAACTTCCGTGCCAGTTCCGCCATGGATTTCTCATCCACCTGCACCGAGGTGTTCCTCGCTTCTGCAAGATTTTCGATAATCCCTTCCACACCGGTCATCACCTCAAACTGCACATACTGGTTTAACTTTTTCCCCTGATATTCACAGATGATTCTGTATGTATGGCCGCCGTCTATGTTGCCGTGGCATAATGTATTGTCAAAGTAAACCGTCACTTCTGCTCTCTCCGGATCGTATTCAAGTTTGGATGCCGACAGGATGATTCCACGATTCTTGAGATAAAAATTGCCGTCATTGCTCAGGAGAGATTCCGTGATTGCCTTCGCAACACTGGATGTCAGTTTCTGGTTCCTGGGGTTTGTCGCCATCGGTATCCCCAGAGGCACATCATCTACTTTCACATAGAAGATGTATTTCTTCGAATCATTGTTCCCGACAGGGTTTAAAAGTACCTGAAATGAGTTTGCCTTGACCGGCATTGTTTTCTTTAGCATAGAGCCTCCTTCTCTGCACCGGATGGACCGGCAGAGTTTTATTTATTTGTTTCCTATACGCATTTCGTTATTTCATAATAACGCAATATCGTTATTTTGTCAATTAATTTCTCCACTATAATCAGAAAATAATAAAATGCTTGACATTAACTCCCGCCACTACTATAATCCAAATTGCAAGGGAGTTCTCGTAAGAGGGCTGAGAGGAGGGTGTATTCCCTCGACCTCACCTGATTTGGATAATGCCAACGTAGGGATGCAACGACAATCTACATTTTTACGACTTTCAGAAAATCTGTCGGCAGTGTGCCGCGGGTTTTAACGGAAACCGGTGGATGTAACCGCAAAGTCAGAGCCATTCTCTTGCAGGAGGATGGCTTTTTTATTTAACAGGAAAATTCCCCTGTTAAATAAAAACCGCTCCGCGGAGGATCGCACTGCGGCGGTAGAGAATTATGTCGCCGAAGCGCCCCGCCGCAGGCGGAGAATCCCACGAGCGGGATTCTTTCTTGTTTAACAGGAAAATTCCCCTGTTAAATAAAAACCGCTCCGCGGCACTACTCGCGGGGTTCGTGCTTGTCGTTAAAATCTCCTTTGTAAACAAGGAAAAGAAGGAGGAATAATCAATGAATCAACAATCACAATCTTTATCCCCGGCGCGCAGCAGAAAGTGTGCTGTCTACAGGATAGTGCTTGCGGCGATGTTCGCCTGTCTCGCCTTTGTGCTGAATACCTTCGTGTATTTTCCTGCCATGGCCCCGTTCCAGCACTTCGTTGATGTGATTGCCGCCGTGACACTGGGCCCCTGGTACGCCTGTGCCGCTGCATTTATCTGCGGAATACTCCGGATGCTCTCCGGCCGTACGGTTCAGGCTGTCACCGGGGCCGTCTTTGGTCCCATTCTGGGCGGACTGCTCTACCGGAGATTCCACAGTCTTTGGGCCGCTGCCCTGGGTGAAGTGATCGGCACCGGCTTCTTCGGCGCCATCGCATCCTACCCGCTGATGAAGTGGTTCTACGGACTGGATGCCGGGTCACCTTATTATTACATACCGTTTTATACCCCATCTGCCGTCATGGGTGCAGCCATGGGCGTCGCAGTACTTCTGATTCTGCGCCGTGCCGGAGTATTCAGCCGGATGCTGCAGGAACTGAACCAATAGCAGAAACCGAACCAATAGCAGACACTGAACTAATAAAAGGAGAATATAATGGAAAAGTTTGAAGCGGCGCTGCGCCGGGTCCGGGAGCGGACCCCTCTGGTACAGTGCATCACCAATTTTGTCACTGTGAACGACTGTGCCAACATCCTGCTGGCCTCCGGAGCTTCCCCTACCATGGCCCACGACATCCGTGAAGCAGCAGAAGCAGTCACCGGGGCCGACGCTCTGGTATGCAACATGGGAGCGATTGAAGACACGGATGCCATGATACTGGCCGGAAAACAGGCCAATCGGCTTGGTAAACCCGTTATCTTAGATCCGGTAGCCGCCGGAGGGACTGCGCTTCGCCGGGAATCCGCCGGACGGCTTCTCTCCGAAATCCATTTCGCCGTCATCCGCGGAAATGCCTCGGAGATTCGCGGCCTTGCCGGAGAAACGGCAGCCGGCAGCGGCGTGGATGCAGGTGTCTTAGATGTCGTTACCGAAGAAAATCTTCTGTCGTCTCTGGAAATGGTTCGTTCCTTTTCGCAGCGCACAGGCTCCGTAATTGCCGTTTCGGGAGCCATCGATATCATTTCCGACGGGAATAACGCCATGGCACTGCGGGGCGGCTGCGCCACCATGGCGCGTATCACGGGCAGCGGCTGTATGCTGACCACTCTGATCGGCGCATTCTGCGGGGCAATGCCGGACGATCTTTATACCGCCGCCTGCGCCGCCATGGCCGCCATGAATGTGTGCGGCGAGCTGGCGGAAAAACGCCGTCTCACCAATGGTACGGGCAATGCCACGTTCCGCACCGATCTCATCGACGCAGTATTTAATCTCACTGAACAACAATTAACGGAGGGTGTACGCTATGAAATTTACTAAAGAAGAAATCCGCAAATCCATGCTGCTCTATGCCGTCACGGACCGCATGTGGCTCAATGAGGGAGAAACCCTGATCTCTGTGGCGGAGGAAGTTTTAAAAAACGGGGCAACCTTTCTGCAAATCCGTGAAAAGGATCTGAATGAGGACGATTTTGAAGCAGAGGCAGAGGCGCTGCACGCCCTCTGTACGAAATACCGCATTCCTTTTGTCGTCAACGACAGCGTTGAAATTGCCCTCCGATGTAACGCCGACGGTGTCCATGTGGGGCAGTCCGATATCAAAGGACGCGATATCCGGGCGCTGATTGGTCCCGATGCTATTCTGGGCATCTCCGCCGGAACAGTGCAGGAGGCTGAAGCGGCAGAAGCGGCCGGGGCCGACTATATCGGAGTAGGTGCGGTTTTCACCACCGGGACAAAAAAAGACGCACGCTCTCTGACCATGGAACAGCTTCGCGCCATCCGTAATGCAGTCTCCATTCCCATCGTGGCAATCGGCGGAATCAATTCCGGAAACATCATGCGGCTGGCTGGCAGCGGCGTGGACGGAGTTGCCGTAGTTTCCGCCATCTTCGCCGCACCGCATCCCGGGGAAGCGACGGCCGGGATGCTAAAGCTGGCAGAAGAAATGCTCTCTGCTAAGACAGTCAGAGGAGAAGGTAATGAATAAACGCTTCGCTATTTTTGATATGGACGGCACTCTTGTTGATTCCATGGCATTCTGGCAGCGGCTCGGGAGGGAATTTCTTGCCTCACAAAACATTACAGAGCGGGTAGATGAGGTTCTGGAACGAATTATTCCCATGACCATGATAGAATCCGCAGCCTTATTCATTCAGGAATTTGGTCTGTCGCGAACAAAGGAAGACCTGGCCGCAGAGATGAATGCCATCATGGAACGCCACTATCGTTCTGATATTCCGCTTAAACCCGGTGTTCCGGAATATCTGAATATGCTCCGGAGTAACGGAGTGAAAATGTGCGTCGCCTCTGCCACTCCGGTTCATCTGATACACGCCTGTCTGACACGCCTTGGCGTGGCGGAGTATTTCAGCTTCCTGATTTCCTGTGATGAAGCCGGCGCCGGAAAAGACAGGCCCGGGGTCTACCTCCTCGCCTCAGAAAAATTAGAGGCCGCCCCTCAGGAAACCGCTGTCTATGAAGACGCCCTCTACGCCGCTAAAACAGCTAAAAAGGCCGGATTTTATACAATAGGTGTCTATGACAAATGTGCCGCTGAAAACTGGGAGGCATTGAAAGCCCTTTCAGATGAAACAATCCGGGACTGGAAAGAGCCTGTTAATAAATATAACAACAAATAAGGAGGGAAAAATAATGAGTGCAAGCATTGCAATTCAGGTACTGCCCAAGGCAGAAAACGACACCGAACTGGTAAGGATCGTGGATGAGGTCATCGCCTATATCAAAAGCTGCGGTCTGCGCTGTGAAGTAGGCCCCTTTGAAACCACAATCGAGGGTGACAGCTACGACCAGCTCATGGATATTGTAAAGGAATGCCAGCATGTAGCCGTCCGTGCCGGTGCAGAAAAAGTGTCCGCCTATATAAAGGTGGTATATCAGCCGGAGGGCCAAATCCTGACCATCGACCAGAAAATCACCAAACACCGTTAACATGGAGCCGGTTAAATTACGGCTTAAAAGCACATATAAGCATGATGAAGAAAGGGAATCTTTATGAAAACAGCCTTGACGATAGCCGGAAGTGATTCCAGCGGAGGCGCCGGTATTCAGGCCGATATCAAGACCATGACGGCCAACGGCATCTATGCCATGAGCGCCATCACAGCTCTGACCGCCCAGAACACCACCGGTGTCACCGGTATCTTTGATGTAACTCCTGCATTTTTAGCCGCCCAGCTCGACGCCGTATTTACCGACATACGCCCGGATGCGGTAAAAATCGGCATGGTTTCTTCCGCAGAGCTTATCGAGGTTATTGCAGAAAAACTGACACAGTATGGGGCCGGTCACATAGTGGTCGATCCGGTGATGATGTCCACTTCCGGTTCCAAACTCCTCAAGGACAACGCGATCGATGTTCTGAAGGCAAAACTGCTTCCCCTGGCTGAGATTGTGACGCCGAATATCCCGGAGACCGAACTGCTATCAGACACTGCAATCCGCGATGACAAGGATATGGAAAAAGCCGCGCAGATAATCAGCGGGCGGTACGGCTGCACCGTACTCTGCAAAGGCGGCCACAATTTAAACGACGCCAACGACCTGCTGTATATGAACGGTGAAAAACACTGGTTTTATGGACGCAGAATCGATAATCCCAACACCCATGGAACCGGATGCACCCTTTCCAGCGCTATTGCTTCCAATCTGGCAAAAGGAATGGAACTGACTGCGGCGGTGGAACGGGCAAAAGAATATATCTCCGGCGCTTTGGCAGATATGCTGGATTTGGGCAGGGGACAGGGACCTATGAACCATCTGTTTGAATTAAAAGGGGAATTTGTAGTGTAGATTTTAATATTTTGGCGTAGAAGTTATGTTACTGTCCACAGAACTGCGCTTTTCAGCTGGGCTGTGAACAGTAACGATTTCATCACACTTGCAACAGACTTTGCCATACTTTAAAGAGCCTTAGTGACTTTAAAAATTTTTTGTGGTATAGTAAACTTCCACTTTTATGAAAAGGAGTTGATAATATATGCCACAGATGAACAAAGGCGGTAAATTTATTTTTGGAAAGTCACTGATACGAGAGGACTTAACGATACATCTTCCACCGCAGGCACTCACTGAATACAACGCCACAGCAGAGGGAAAAGTCTATCTTTTTACCGGAAGCAAAATTACCGGCGGTTTCTGCGTGACAAGGAAGAGTTTGTTAGAACCATCAAAATTGGGACACATTCTTTCTGCTAATCCGGCTTTACTGAATTACCAGACTTCGGAGGGCGAGTTTATCAAATACAAAGGACGGTCATATTGCTGGGTAAGTATTTCCAGAACTGGTATAATTCAGTTAAATCAGAATATAATTGATTTTCTTAATCTGGAAATTGGAATGGAGCTGTTATCTATCCGAAGCAGCGATATTGCTTTCACAATGGGTGCCAAAGGACCGCTATTAGAAAGGGCAGAAAACTATGATGGAGAAATCAAAATATATTAAAAACAGATATCACGTAACATCCGGTATTACTCAAATAAATGTAAAGGTGCAATTGAAGAATCACCTTTTGTCCAGATTAAAATAGACTTTTTTATTTCACTTTTTTAAACGTTTCGATGTGGAAATATGTTGTTTTTGGTTTATTTCTCTCCTTAATCTATCCTTATCCCCCCCTAGAGTGATCGACTAAACTAAAAGACATATACAAAAACAGAGCCGGCAGGATCTTAATTCCTGTCGGCTCTGCGAACTTCTTATTTTATTCTATTTTCGGCCGGATAACAGATACGGAACCGGAGACTAGAGATACCTCTACTCGAATTCTATCGTAGCCGGCGGCTTCCCGGTACAATCATACAGTACCCTGTTGACCCCCTTCACTTCGTTCACAATCCTGCTCGTCACCTTGCCCAGAACCTCCCAGGGAAGCTCAGCCGATTCGGCAGTCATGAAATCCGACGTTAAAACTGCCCTGAGGGCAATCGCGTAATCATAGGTTCTCTCGTCACCCATGCAACCAACAGAGCGCATATTGGTGATCGCCGCAAAATACTGGCCCAAATCGCCTGCGATGCCTGCCTTATCGATTTCCTCACGGTAAATCGCGTCAGCGTCCTGAACAATTCTCACCTTTTCCGGTGTTACATCACCGATAATTCTCACACCGAGTCCGGGTCCCGGGAACGGCTGACGGAACACAAGTCTCTCCGGAATCCCCAGTTCCAGCCCCGCCTTTCTTACCTCATCCTTGAACAGCATGCGGAGCGGTTCAATGATCTCTTTAAAATCAACATGCTCCGGGAGGCCTCCCACATTGTGGTGGGACTTGATTACCGCCGATTTGCCGAGGCCGGATTCGATGACATCCGGGTAAATTGTCCCCTGGACCAGAAAATCCACCTTACCGATTTTTTTCGCCTCTTCCTCGAACACGCGGATAAATTCTTCTCCTATAATTTTACGTTTCTGTTCCGGATCCGATACCCCGGCCAGCTTCTCATAGAAACGCTCCTGGGCATTCACACGCACGAAGTTTAAATCGTACTGTCCTTCCGGTCCGAATATCGCCTCAACCTCATCTCCCTCATTCTTACGGAGCAGGCCGTGATCGACAAATACGCAGGTTAACTGTTTGCCAATCGCTTTAGCCATCATTACGGCAGCCACGGAGGAGTCCACGCCGCCTGACAGTGCGCAGAGCGCACGGCCGCTTCCGACCTTCTCACGGATTTCACCGATCGTTCTCTCTACGAACGCATCCATCTTCCATTCGCCCGTACATTTGCAGACATTATATACAAAGTTAGAAAGCATCTTCGTGCCTTCCTGTGTATGCATAACCTCGGGATGGAACTGGACGGCGTACCAGTTATTTTCCTCACACTCCATGGCCGCAACCGGGCAGACAGGAGTTGTGCCGGTAATCTTGAATCCTTCCGGCGCTTTTTCAATATAATCCGTATGGCTCATCCAGCAGATCGTCTTTGGTGATACGCCCTCAAACAGCTTGGAATCCGTATCTACTTCCACCTCTGTCTTACCGTACTCGCTGACAGGAGCCGTTGCCACCTTGCCCCCGAGCAGATGCGCCGTGAGCTGCGCGCCATAGCAGATTCCCAAAATCGGAATACCCAGTTCAAAAATTTCCTTTGGACAGCTGGCAGAGTCTTCCCCGTACACACTGTTCGGTCCGCCGGTAAAAATGATTCCTTTCGGGTTCATTTCCTTAATCTGTTCCAGCGGCATATTGTATGAATGTACTTCACAATACACGTTGCATTCTCTGACTCTTCTGGCAATAAGCTGGTTATACTGGCCGCCAAAGTCCAATACAATAATCATCTCTTTTTCCACGAGTATTCCTCCTAATAATTTCCGTTGGTAAATTTAAATAATGTTAGTGAATCTAAACAATGACCTCAAATTCATAATCATACAGCAGTGTCCTGCCGTAACTATTATCGGCAAAATTGCCATAAATTATAAACTCAGGCCAATTCTCTACAACACCGGTCAAACACCTGCCATAACGGCAGTTACATTTCCCGCCTTTAAGCGTACTCTTTATTATAAAATAATGACGATATATTGACAAGAAGTTTTTTCACGGTTTTACGCCATTTTTCGCCCTATATTTTGTATCTTTGCAACAGTATGGAAAAAATGTCAAACAGCCTCATGCCGGCCTCCGATACCTTAAAGGGCAGAGACAAGCCTGTTTCTGTTCACACGCCTGCCAAAACGCGGCTGGGCTGCGAACAGAAACCAAACCTTGCTTCTGCCCTGATAACTCGTTTTCCGTCCCCGATTGGAGGGTGTCGTGAGGGGGAAATCCGGCCGGAATGAATTGCTGCGGGGACTGTTTGCGCTCTTTGGAGTGCGCAGCGGTTCTAAGCTCGTGAGGAACCTCGTTAAGCACCGGCGGACTCCCATGTCCCCTCCGCAATTGATTCCGCCTACTTCCCCCGGGACGAAAGACTCATATACACACCCCGCCCCCCGTCCGCTGGCCGTACCGGCAGCGTCCTCACCTGCTTAATTAGTTGACATTGCTGTCTGAACCGTTACACTGAAACTACAAGATAAAACCGAGGGTCCATCACTCCATCTCTAAATACTTCTTCACATACTGTCCCGTATAAGATATATCGCTCTTAGCGACCTCCTCCGGCGTTCCCCGGGCAATCACCGTGCCGCCCTTGTCACCGCCTTCCGGCCCGATATCAATCAGATAATCCGCCGTCTTAATCACATCCAGGTTATGTTCAATGACAACGACCGTATTGCCGCCGTCCGACAGTCTGCGCAGAATCTCGATCAGCTTATGGACATCGGCAAAATGCAGTCCCGTCGTCGGCTCATCCAGAATGTAGATCGTCTTTCCCGTTCCTCTCTTGCTCAGCTCCGTCGCCAGCTTGATACGCTGTGCCTCACCGCCCGATAATTCCGTGGACGGCTGCCCCAGGCGGATATAGGAAAGCCCCACATCGTAAAGCGTCTCTATCTTGCGGTAAATCGACGGTACATTCTCGAAGAATTTAAGCGCCTCCTCCACCGTCATGTTCAGAACGTCATAGATGCTCTTTCCCTTGTATTTAACGTCCAGCGTTTCTCTGTTATACCGCTTGCCTCCGCAAACCTCACACGGAACATAGACATCGGGAAGGAAATGCATCTCAATCTTGATAATTCCGTCACCGGTACAGGCCTCACAGCGGCCGCCCTTTTTATTAAAGCTGAAGCGCCCCTTATTATAACCCTTAGCTTTCGCATCGGATGTTGAGGCAAATAAATCACGTATCAAATCAAAGGCACCCGTGTAGGTTGCAGGGTTGGATCGCGGCGTACGGCCAATCGGAGACTGGTCGATCGCAATAATCTTATCAAGCTGCTCCACACCCTCAATCTTCTTATGCCTGCCTGGTATTGTGTGCGCGCGGTTCAGCTTCTTGGCGAGCGCCTTATATAAAATCTCATTCACCAGAGAGCTTTTCCCCGAACCTGATACTCCTGTCACACAGGTCATGACACCGAGCGGGAAGGAGACATCAATATTCTTCAGGTTATTCTCCGCCGCCCCCTTTACCGTCAGCCAGCCGGTGGGCGTCCTGCGCTCCTTCGGGACGGGTATCCTCTCGCGGCCGCTCAGGTAAGCTCCCGTGATGGATTCCTTACATGCCATAATCTCATCGGCCGTTCCCACCGCAACAACATGGCCTCCATGCTCTCCGGCTCCCGGCCCGATATCCACGATACAGTCGGCCGCACGCATGGTATCTTCATCATGCTCCACCACAAGAACGGAATTGCCGAGATCCCTCAGATGCAGAAGCGTCTGCAGCAGCTTGTCATTATCCCTCTGGTGAAGTCCGATACTCGGCTCGTCCAGAATATAGGCAACGCCGACCAGGCCGGAACCAATCTGGGTAGCAAGACGGATACGCTGCGCCTCGCCGCCGGACAGAGTGCCGGTAGCCCTGGACAGGGACAGATAATCAAGGCCCACATTAATCAGGAAAGACACCCTCGCCTTGATCTCCTTCAAAATCGGGGCGCCAATCGTCTCCTGCATCGTCGTAAGCTGAAGCTCGTCCAGAAATTCCCTGTACTTCACAATCGACATATTCGTCGCTTCGTAAATATTCTTATCTCCGACCGTAACGGCCAGTGCTTCCGGCTTCAGACGCTGGCCATGGCAGGCAGGGCAGGGTGTAATTCTCATATATGTCTCGTACTCCGCCTTCATGGATTCGGAAAATGTTTCCCTGTACTTCTTGTTCATGTTCTGTATCAGGCCTTCAAAGGCTATATCGTAAATGCCCTCCCCCCTCTGACCCTTATAGCGGACTTTTACAATCTTTCCGCCGGTTCCCCCAATCAGGATGTCATGAACCTCCTTTGGGTATTCCTCAAACGGTGTGTCGAGGCTGAAATGGTATTTCTCCGCCAGCGCTTCCAGAATCGCTCCGCTGAAGCTGCCCTTATCGCAGCAGGACTGCCATCCCATCGCGACGATGGCGCCCTGTTTGATGCTGAGGCTCTTATCCGGTATCATCAGGTCTTCGTCAAATTCCATTTTATATCCCAGGCCATAGCAGTCCGGGCAGGCTCCGAAGGGATTATTAAAGGAAAAGCTTCTCGGCTCCACCTCGTCCACACTGATTCCGCAGTCCGGGCAGGAAAAGCTCTGGCTGAACATAATCGGTTCCTGGCCGAAAACATCTACCATCATCAGCCCGCCGGTCAGCCCCATAACCGTGTCTATGGAGTCGGAAAGCCGCTTCTCGATTCCCTCCTTCACCACCAGACGGTCAACCACTATCTCTATATTATGTTTGATATTTTTCTCCAGCTCGATGGCTTCCGTCAGCTCATATAGGTTCCCATCGATTCTGACGCGTACGTAGCCGCTCTTCTTCGCCTGTTCCAGGACTTTCTCGTGGCGTCCCTTCCGTCCTCTTACAATCGGGGCCAGAAGCTGTATCCTGGTCTTCTCAGGAAGCGCCATAATCTGATCCACCATCTGATCCACGGTCTGCTTCTTGATCTCACGGCCGCACTTGGGACAATGGGGGATACCAATCCTTGCGTACAGAAGGCGCATATAATCATAAATTTCCGTAACCGTCCCAACGGTGGAACGCGGGTTCCGGTTGGTGGACTTCTGGTCAATGGAGATGGCCGGGGAAAGCCCCTCTATGCTCTCCACATCCGGCTTCTCCATCTGGCCCAGGAACTGCCTTGCGTAGGAGGAGAGGGACTCCATGTACCGTCTCTGCCCTTCCGCATAAATCGTATCAAAAGCCAGTGATGATTTACCCGATCCCGACAATCCCGTCAGAACCACCAGCTCATTTCTCGGAATATCCAGTGAAACATTTTTCAGATTGTGCTCATTGGCACCACGGATTTTAATATATTGCTTCGCCATTTTTCTAACTCCTGTGTATACAGAACAGGTTCCATCCATACACTTCCGGCAGTGGGGAACCCTTCCGTTTCATTCAGCATTTTATCTGCTTCCTCTTATTGTTTTAACCTGTCTTAGCTATCCCAGTATATCATATCCGGCTGCGTTTTGCAAACATTTGTTCGGCACATTTTTCCGGATTTTATTGGTTTATTTGGCACGTTATTGGCGATTATGGGAATAACTAAGAAAAAATCCTTTTACAGGCTCCGGAATGGCTACCCCCGGAGTGTAAAAGGATTTCTTTCATTCTTATTTCTTTTCTTTCACCTGATATTACCGCTCTTCCCGGAAATAATTCATGCCGAGATGCGCCGGAATATGGCCGCCCTTATTCTTCCTCATGGAAGAGATGACAAGGACAAGAGCCGTAATCAGGAACGGCAGCGCGTCGAAGAATGCGGTCGGGATTGCATACGTATTCTTCGGTACGTAATATTTCAGTACCCGGAGCGCTCCGAAGATAAAGGAACCGTAAATTACATTCACCGGCTTCCAGGAAGCAAAGATAACGAGCGCTACGGAAATCCATCCAAGCCCCGCCACGCTGTCTCTCAGCCAGACGCCGCTGTTGATAATCATGGAGCAGTACGCCCCGCCGATTCCGCATATGGCACCGGAAAGCAGAATGTTGATATAGCGCCATTTTGTAACCTCAATACCGGCCGCGTCGGCGGCTCCCGGATTCTCCCCGATTGCCTGCACATTCAGGCCCACCTGGGTTTTGTACAGATAGATGCTTGCCAGGACGGCAATGACCAGCCCCAGATATACAAACGGATTGTAGGAAAACAGCAGCTCTCCCACCACCGGAATATCACTCAGCCCGGGAATATTAATATTTCTCATCTGAGCCGTGATTGTCTCCGGAAGCTTCAGCGTCCCTCCCTCGGAGCGCTCCAGCATAAACACGCCGATAAAATTGGAAAGTCCGACGCCGAAAATCGTCATGGTAAGACCTGTAACATTCTGGTTTGCCATAAAGGTAACGGTCAGAACTCCGTAAATCAGCGCGCCGAACATGCCTGCAGCCGCAGAGGCCAGAATTGCAACCAGAAAATTATCGGACAGATAACCTGCCATAAACCCGGCACAGGCGCCCAGGGACATCATACCCTCCACACCGAGATTCAGATGCCCTACTTTTTCACTTAAAATCTCTCCAACCGTGCCAAAAAGGAACGGAGTTCCCGCCAGTACCGCTGCCACAAGAAATTTAATTAAGATGTCTCCGCTCATGCCCCGGCACCTCCTTTCCCTCTCATCACAAATTTATACCGTATGAACAGCTCGCATCCCAGAATGAAGAACAGGATAATTCCCTGAAGCACGTCCGCACTGTCTGAGGACAGACCGAAGGAAGACTGCACAACGCTGCTGCCCTTTTCCAGAATGCTGAACAGAACCGTGACAATCAGAATTGCCGGCGGGTTGAGCTGTGCCAGCCATGCCACAATAATTGCGGTAAAGCCAACGCCTCCGGCCACGGCCGTCGTCAGCGTGACGTCTGAACCGGTTGCCTGAACCATTCCGCCGATACCGCATACGGCTCCGGAAAGGAACATCGTGCGAAGAATCACTTTTCTTACATTCATCCCCGCATACCGGGCAGTCTCCTGGCTCTCGCCCACCACGCCGATTTCATATCCCTGTTTGGAATATTTCATATAAACAAATACCAGTACAAGCAGCACAAGGGCAATAATCCAGCCGAACTGGATACCAAACACTTTATCAAGAGCCGCATTCTTATCAAATCTGGCTATCTTTGCATATCCCTGTGAACCGGGATCGCGCCACGGCCCCTCTCTCAGGAACACGATAATATTGAGGGCAATATAATTCAACATCAATGTGAACAGAGTCTCGTTCGTATCGTATTTTGTCTTGAACCAGGCCGGAATCAGGCCCCAAAGTCCGCCCCCCACGGCTCCTGCGATGAACATGACAATCACCAGCACCCAGTGGTTCCATCCGGAATGAAACAGTGCAAAATAAGACGCGCAGATGCCGCCTGCAATAATCTGTCCCTCCGCGCCGATGTTCCAGAACTTCATCTTAAACGCCAGCGTTACTCCCAGCGACGCGATCAACAGCGGAATCGCAATTTTCACCGTCGCCTGGATGGCCATCCCGCTTCTGAGAGCTCCGGTAATAATTGTTTTATAAATGACAAATGGATTCTGTCCGATTATCAGGATAAAAAGCCCGCCGGCCACCAGCGCCAGCAGAATCGCTTCCAGACGCAGGATAAATGTCTCCCTGCTGCCCAGCTCCGCTTTTTTCACTACACGGATTAACGGCTCATTCATGCTTTTTCCTCCTCTTCTGAAATAGGTTCCGGTATTTTATCTTGCTCCGCCGAAAGCTCTTGTCCGGATGTCTCTTTCATTGCCTCAGCAGCCTCAGCGCCTGTCATCATCAGACCGATTTGCTCCTTTGTCACCGTCTTCGCATCGACCACTCCGGTTACTTTGCCGTGACAGAGTACCATCAGACGGTCGGACAGTTCCAGAAGCACATCCAGATCCTCACCGATATAGATAACGGCGACTCCCTTTTTCTTCTGCTCATTCAGAAGATCATAGATTGTATAGGAGGAGTTGATATCAAGTCCTCTCACCGGATAGGCGGTGATTAATACCTGGGGACTTGACTCGATCTCACGCCCCAGAAGCACCTTCTGGACGTTGCCTCCCGACATCAGGCGGACCGGCGTATCCACTCCGGGAGTCACGATTGCCAGCTTCTCCACCAGCTTCTGCGCCAGCTCCCTGGCAGGCTTTCGTTCCACAAAGGGGCCTTTCCCCTCCGTGTAAGATTTCAGGAGCATATTATCCACCATGCCCATGGATGCCACAAGCCCCATACCGAGCCTGTCTTCCGGGACAAAGCTCATACTGATTCCAAGCTTTATGATCTCCGCCGGAGTCTTGCCCACGATGTTTTCCTTATGATACAGGATCGCTCCTTTTTTGGCAGTCATCAGGCCGGTCAGCGTCTCGCAGAGTTCCTTCTGCCCGCTTCCTGCCACGCCGGCCACTCCCAGGATTTCCCCTGTCTTAATCTCAAAGGATACATCATCAAGCGCTATAGAACCGTCGCTTTTATCTACAGTCAAATCCACAACCTTTAGTATTGTATCGCGTTTTTCCATCTCAGGGCGCTCGATGTTTAAGCTGACCGGACGGCCCACCATAAGCTCCGTCAGCTTCTTCTCGTTACACTCGCTTGTATTCACCGTATCAATACTCCGGCCTTTTCTCAGAATTGTCACCCGGTCGCTGATGGAAAGCACCTCATGGAGCTTGTGCGTAATAATAATGATGGCACAGCCCTGTTCCTTCATCTTGCGGAGGATGGCAAATAATTTATCCGTCTCCTGCGGAGTCAGAACCGCAGTCGGCTCGTCCAGAATCAGAATCTGGGCTCCTCTATATAATACCTTTAAAATCTCAACCGTCTGCTTCTCACTGACAGACATATCGAAAATTTTCTTTTCAGGTTCGATTTCGAGTCCAAAAGACCGGCTGATCTGCTCAATCTTTTCTTTTAAAGCTTTTCTTCCCAGCCGCTTTCCGCCGGTCCCCAATACAATGTTGTCCATCGCGCTGAATACATCCACCAGTTTGAAATGCTGATGAATCATTCCTATCCCCAGGTTTCTGGAATCCACGGGCGAATTGATCGCCACCTCTTTTCCGCCCACCAGGATCGAACCGGAATCAGGATGATAGATGCCGGAAATCATATTCATAAGCGTTGTCTTACCTGAGCCGTTCTCCCCAAGAAGAGCCATAATTTCCCCGTATTTTACCGACAGGTCGATTTTATCATTGGCGACCACGCTTCCGAATACCTTTGTAATCTGTCTGCACTCAATGGCATACTGCTCTGTCATTTCTTCACCTCTTGTTTCGTTACAATTCACAGCCCCGCCAAAAATGCGTCTCTGCGAACAGTAATATGCTGCGCGATGCCCGCGGGACAGTCGCTGTAAATAGTAACCGTGATTCGGACGGCGTCAAAAAAGGGATGCCGCAAAATGAGAATTTATGTAATTCACCATTTTTAAGCATCCCTCATCTTTCAGCCTGTTTTAGTGGTATTATCTCATTCTGATAACATTATTTCTCAACAACGTTCTTGAAATACCAGTGAATGTTTCCTGTAATATCCGCATCAGACATATGCTCGCCCTCTGTGCCAACGGTTGTACCGTCGTTGCACTCGATTACGCCGTCAAATACGTCCCATTCGCCGGAAACAATCTTAGCTTTTGCTTCTTCGATCTTCTCTGCTGTGCCTTCTGCACAAAGATCGGATAATGGAGCCAGGTCCACAAGACCTTCTTTTAAACCGCCGAAGTAATTCTCGCCTGTCCATGTCCCGTCAACGAGGCTCTGAACGGCTGATGTATAATATGCGCCCCAGTTCCATACGGTGGAAGTAAGAACTGCCTTAGGGGCATCCTTGCTCATGTCGGAGTTGTAACCAACGCCGTATACTCCGTTTTCCTCAGCCGCAAGCTGTGGGTTGGGTGTATCACAGTGCTGTCCGATTACGTCGCAGCCTTCATTAATTAAAGCTACGGCAGCCTGTTTCTCACCTTCCGGATCATACCAGCTGTTGGTTGTCTTGATATATACGGTCGCATCCGGATTTACAGAGTAAACACCCATGGCAAATGCATTGCATCCGCCTGTAACCTCTGCGTTGTCCTTGCCCCAGGCGCCTACATAACCAATCTTGTTGGACTCTGTCTTAAGGCCTGCTGCAATACCGGATAAGTATCTGGACTGGTAAATTCTTCCGAAGTAGTTATTGAAGTTAACGCCGTTTGATTTATATCCTGTACCATGGGAGAAGATAACCTCCGGGAACTCGTCTGCAAGCGCTTCGCATGCATCCATATAACCCCAGCTTGTGGCGAAGATAATCTGGCATCCTTCTTCCACGCACTCTCTCATAGCCGTCTCAATTGCAGTCTGATCATCATCCGCTACATTGTTCTTGCGGATAATCTGGCTGTCTTCCAGACCTACTGCTTCCTGCATGGCAACAATGCCAAGATCATGTGCATAAGAATAACCGGAGCCGTCTGCCGGGTTTCCGATATGGATTACGCCGACCTTCAAATCTTCCTTCGGGATTGCCGGCATAACACCCTCTGCCGCCTTAGCCTCTCCTGTCTCTGCTCCTGCTTCTGCTGTCTCTCCGGCTGCTTCTGCCGCTGATTCGGTCTGTGCTGCGGTTGTTTCCTTGCCGGATGAAGATGAACATCCTGTGCAGAGGGAAAGTGCCATAGCTGCTGACAGTACCACGCTTAATACTTTTTTCATTTCTTTCCTCCTCAATAAAAATAAATGAATGTCAATACTGAACAATTATTACATTTTCTCCTAAGTTTTGCAAGAGATTTCACGGAATTTGTCGAGTTTTTTTCATATAACTTGTTTTAACGGCAAAAGCCCCGCTTTACCGGGATTGCGGCTCTTCCGAACATTGATAACAACGATAACCTGCACGCTCCGGGTACAGGTAACCGCCTCCAATAAAAAGGGGAGGCTGCTTTACGGGAAATAAAGCAGCCTCTATATGGCACAAATAAAGAATTGTTATCTGAAATTCAAAAATCCGGTCCGGCTATTCTATCGGTTTTTCAGGCCGGATATGACAAAGCCTCAAAAAAGCCTCCATAGCCTTTGTCATATATCTTCCTTTTTTGCGGGTCATAAAAATTTCCCTGCGCGCCAGAGGGTCTCCGATTTTATAATAAATCAGGGCATCCGTATCGGATACAAGGCTCAAAAGGCTGTTTCGGATAAACGCAATGCCGGAACCGGATTTCGCGACATAAAATGATGTCATAATCTGATCCAGGAATAACTCCACCTTAGGTTCAAAACCGGCATTCCTGCAAATCCCCCTGCTGCGCATACAAATATCGTTTTCCTCTTTTAAAAAGATAAACGGACAGTCCCGGAATGCCTGCATCGGCACCGGCTGTACATCTTTCCCCCTGAACGCGCCGTCCCTGGCCTGCGCAAATGCCATCTGAAAGCTCCGCAGCTTTTTATTTACTTCAAATTCAGCCGGGACGGCCAGAATTATCTGTTCATAGTCGTAGAGATACCGTTCCACCTCATCCCCGGCCGGAATTGCCGTCTCAAGCAAAAGGTCAATCGAATCATCCAGGAGTCCTGCCCGGAGTTCCCTGATATTCCCCTCATGGATTTCCACCGATACACCCGGATACTTATTCTTAAACCGTTTCAAAAGTCCCGCCAGAAGGTAAGCACAGAAAAAAGAAGAACTGCCTACCGAAAGATGTCCCGTGTTCATATCCGCCATATCTTTGAAATATGCGTCCATATTCTTCTCAAGACGCATAAACTGTTCCGCGCATTTGATATAATACTCCCCCTCTTTCGTCACGGTAAGGGGGATTGTGCTTCTGTCAAATATCTGGCAGCCGATTTTGGCCTCCGCTTTTCTCACCATGGCGCTTACAGCCGATTGGCTCACAAACAGTTTCTGCGCCGCTTTTGAAAAACTCTTTTCCTGATATACCAGATAAACATATTCCATCTCAACTGACGCCATTGCCTCCCCCTTATCCTTTCACTACAGGTATCAATCCGCCTGCCCGGTTCTTTGTTCTGACTATCCCAGACTATAGAATATCGGTCCGCTGGGTCCCAGCGGAATTTTAAACAATACAAACACAATTAAAATGACGCTCCACGCAATTCCCATGACCAGTGAATAGGGCAGCATATTTGAAAACAGGGTTCCCCATCCCGCCTTCTTATCGTATTTCTGCACGTACGATAAAAGAATCATCACATATGGGAACAGAGGAGAAAGCACGTTTGTAATTGAGTCTCCGATTCGGTATGACATCTGCGTTACAGAGGGATGGAGGCCCAGAATCATGAACATCGGAACGAAAATCGGAGCCATGATTGCCCATTTTGCCGATGCACTGCCTATGAACAGGTTGATAATCCCCGAAACAATAATCAGTCCGATAATTAAGCCGATACCCGTGATGCCCGTATTCTCAAGAAACTCGGCGCCTTTAACGGCAAATACGGTAGCCAGATTGCTCTGTGAAAACCAGGAGGTAAACTGTGCCGAGACAAATACTAGCACAATATAACCGCCCATATCCTTCATCGCAGCTATCAGCATATTGACAATATCCTTACTGCTTTTTATCGTGCCTGCCACTCTGCCGTACACAACAGCCGGAACAAAGAACATGATGGTTACAATACTGATAATCCCCTTCATAAGCGGTGAATTATTGCTCATAATCGACCCTGTTTCCGGATCCGCCAGGAATGCATCCGGTCCGATGCAAAGAGCCACGATTGCCAGACAGATTGCAATAAAACAGACACCTGCCCATTTTATTCCCTTTTTCTCCTCCGGCGCAAGATTGGCATCATGCTCCAGGCGGACATCGCCTTTATATTCCCCTAATCTTGGCTCTACAATTTTATCAGTTGTGATTACGCCTGTAAATAATAAAATAAAGGTAGAGACAATGAGGAAATAATAGTTCATTGCAATATTGCCGCTGAATCCCGGATCGATACTCTGGGCAGCCGATATGGTAAACGTTCCGGCCAGAACATCGCTCATGGAGATCAGAAGATTAGCCGCCATACCCGTCGATACGGACGCATATGCCGCAAAAATACCCACAAGAGGGTTTCTCCCCACGGAAAGAAACAGCAGGGCCGCAAGAGGCGGCAGGACAATCCATCCGGCATCTCCGGCCTGGTTTGCCATGATGCCTGCAAACACGACAATAACGGTTACGGTTCTGCCGCTGGCCCTGGCGCCCGCCAGCCGGACCATCGAGGTAAGCCAGCCGCTTTTTTCTGCAAGGCCGCAGCCCAGCATTATAGTCAGCACGGCTCCCAGTGGTGCAAATCCCAGGAAATTACTTGGGAAGTTGATTAATATTTTTTGAAGATTTGCGATTGTTAGCAGGTTAACCGCGGTAATCGTCTCCCCCGTACCGGGATGGACCACGCTGGCTCCGGCAGTAAAATACGAAATAATTAACAGAAGAACGCAGAGAAATGCAAACAGTACAACCGGATCAGGCAGCCTGTTTCCTGCCTTTTCTATTTTTGCAAGGATCCTGATATACATTGGTTCCCTGTCTTTCTCACTCTTTATTCCTGTATTTTCATTCATGATGTTCCCCTCCTCATTAAAATGACGCTTATCCGTTTTTTATTCGAAGTACGGCCTTACCCCCTCAGCCGTTTTCATTCACATTCCTTCGAAAAAATCCGGAACCCTTCTCTTATTCCATCCATATCAAAACCGGACATCAGCATAAGAATCAGAAGCAGTCTTGCTTTTCTTCCGTCCAGAAAGCCGGAACTGATAAGCCCTTGGGAAAGCAGAGACGTCTCCGAACCTGGGTAGCCTGCATAAGTTCCGGTGAGCATGTCCCCCCGGCCGATTCTGGATGCCAGAACTACCGGCATTTTATCCGCAAGCTGTTTCAGTGTCTCCACCAGCTCCGATGGCGTGTGGCCTCCTCCCATCGCTTCCAGAACCAGGCCGTCTATTTTGCAGTCTAGCGCACACTTTAGCAGTTTCCCGTCATCTCCGACAGGAACGGCGTAAATTGGAACGGATACAGGCTGATCCGGTCTTTTCCCATCCACATTCCACCTATTTATTGCAAGTCCGGGGATTCTTCTTTGCAGCGGCTTCATACGGATGCTTGGCTTTCCTTCCGCCAGATACCCGAGAGGTCCGCATTCTGCCGCAAAAGCCTCGGTACTCTGTGGATGAATTTTTCTCACATATAAAGCCGGGTAAATTGCATCATTAAAAACTACCATCACGCCGAGTTCTCTGCACCGGCTGCAGGAGACGGTCCGGATTGCCGCCAGAAGATTGGCCGGCCCGTCTGCTCCCCTCATGTCGGGATTTCGCATTGCACCTGTCACGGCCACCGGTTTTTCTGAATCCAGCAGCATCTCCAAAGCAAAGGCTGTCTCCTCGATTGTGTCCGTTCCCTGGACCACCACCACGCCCTCTGTCTCCCCCTCTAACAAGGACTGGATTTCGGCCGCTAACCCGGTGATATCGCTTATCACCATCGAAGAACTTGATTTTTGCCTGAACGCCTTCACCGTAATATCGGCTTCTTTTTTCACTTCATCAAGTGAATCTATAAAACCTGTCAGATCCCCTATTTGAGGAACCCCGTTTTTCCATGTATAGGCAATCGTCCCTCCCAAAGTCAAAACACTGATTTTTTTCAACACATTCCTCTCCTTTACTGTCACTGAGTATTTATTTTGCCGTCCGCTCTCCGTATAATGCGCTGCGCTGCGTATCCGCAATCTGATAGTTAAGCTGCATTTCCTGCGCTGTTTTCACCCCGGCTTTCGTGGTTAGAAACGTTCCTCCGCTCCCCGTTACCCGGCCGTGATCCATAATTCTTTTTCCGCCGGCAAAGCTCATTGCCGCGTCAAGACGTTTCATATCCAATACCGTTATATCGGCATCTGCTCCGATTCCCAGATTTCCTTTTTGGTGCAGCCCGAACGTCTCCGCCGGATTGACCGAGCATTTTTCCACAATCTCTTTCAGTGACAAATATCCAAGCCGGTAAAACGGGAGTAATTTCTGTATCAGTCCGTTTCTGGGAAATCCTCCGCCATCTGTCGCCGCCAGCTCGATTAAGGGGGAGCCGCCAGGTATCCTGCGCTCTGTCAGGCAAGCCGACGCAACCGGGGCCAGATTGGCGGGAAAGCTCACATTTATGTTGGTGTCGCGGCCGGACCAGTATTGGAATGCATCCTCTTTATTTAATAGTACGTTTTCCTCTTTCAGGGATGCAATTGCACAAACGGTTCCGTCCTTCATCGCTTTCGCCAGTCCTGCCTGGGTAGGCTCGTAACCAAACATCTTCAGGCAATTGACGGTGATAGCGTCGCAGGGTATTCCATTCCTGCATGCACCGCTGGTTCCGTTGTTTACAGCCATGTGGGAATCCGAAATAATATTCGGATTTTCTCTGAGCATCTGAAATGCGTCTCTCAATTCTTCCAGGTAATGATACCGGTTTCCACGGCAGTAGGCATTAATGTGGGCCATCAGAAGCCTCTGTCCCTGCGCAAATTCAACCGCTTCCTGTAAGCCGTATATATCGCTTCTCTGCTGCGTACTCCCTGCATGGCAGGCTATCATTACTTTTTTAGCATTTGCTTCCTCCACACACAGCCTGGAAGACTCCGGGGTAAGAGGATAATGGCCGCCGAGGATTTTAAGTCCCAGAGAGCCGTTTTTCAGGGATTGCTCCAGAAACCTTCTGACCTGCGTTCTGGAGGGCGACTGTCCAACCTCTCCGGGAAGCACTGCGTCGATACAGCCAACGTTCATTCCGCATCCGTGTGATGAAATCTGGGACGAGATATCGGTCACAGGCCCCGCGTAATCAATAATCGTCGTCACTCCGGTTTTGGCCGCCATATAATACCCGACTCTGCCGCCCAGCAGCTTTGTCACATGCACATGCATGTCGATGACTCCCGGAATCACCGTCAGGCCGGAAACATCGTATGTCTCTTCACCATGCGGCAGTTCTTTTTCCAGTTCCGCTATCCTGCCTTCTCTTATCCCTATATCAAGACGCTCATCCACATGGTGAACCGGGTCAAATACACGTCCGCCTTTTAATACAACGTCAAATCTCATCTGTTCCTCCGTTCATGCCGTCCCGCAGCGCGCTTTGCAGGGACAGGCTCTTCGCTTCTATACTGAAACTTTCTTTTTCCATCCGTTCTCATGAGGGATGTGTTTATTATAACGATTTTCCGGCAGGATATAAAATGTCATAAATACATTCATATAAGTTAGAAACCGCTGTTTATACCTGATTTCTGTTTATGCCCCTTACTCCAGGGCAGAACGATAACCTGCACGCTCCGCGCACAGGTTACCGCCATCAATGAAAATACCCTGGCGGCAATTTAATTCTGCCACCAGGGTATAAGTACATTTTAATATTCATTCAGAGGACAATATTTTATCGTTTGGGGACTCTGCATCTAAGCTTCGCAGGTGTCTTTAAGATTCAATCTCCGAGACAATTTCCGCCGTACCAACGGCTCCGGCTTTTTCGTTGAGTATCTCCATAAATTCTTCACCTGTAATCGTCTCTTTTTCCAGGAGATAATCGGCCAGTTCGTGGAGTTTTTTCTCATTTCCCATCAAGATTGATTTTGCCTTCTCATAGGCATCTTTGACCATCTCTATCACTTCATTGTCAATTCTTGATGCAGTTTCCGCAGAACAAGCCAGCGAAGCATCTCCGCCCAGATACGCATTATTCACCGTCTCCAGAGCTACCATGCCGAACTGTTCGCTCATACCATACCGTGTGACCATGGCTCTTGCTATCTTTGTTGCCTGTTCGATATCATTGGATGCGCCGGTCGTAATGGAATGAAAGATCAACTCCTCCGCTGCCCGGCCGCCTGTCAGTGTCACAATCTTATTAAACGCCTCGTCTTTGCTCATCAAAAATCTCTGATCTGCCTCTACCTGCATTGTATATCCGAGCGCACCCGATGTTCTCGGTATAATTGTAATTTTATGAACCGGAGCTGAATGGCTCTGTAAAGCCGCTACTAAGGCATGACCAACTTCATGGTAGGATACAATCTTTTTCTCATCCGTTGAGACGCCGGCGTCTTTTCTCTGATATCCTGCAATTACCGTCTCCACACTTTCTTCCAGATCGGCCTGCGATACGGTCTTCCTTCCCATCCTGACCGCCCTCAGGGCCGCCTCATTAATAATATTGGCAAGCTCCGCTCCGCTGGCACCGCTGGTGGCCCTGGCGATTGCATTGAAATCTACTGTTTCGTCAATTTTCACCTGCTTTGAGTGTACCTTAAGAATTGCCTCCCTGCCCTTCAAATCAGGAAGCTCGGCCGGAATTCTTCTGTCAAAGCGACCCGGTCTAAGGAGCGCCTTATCCAATGATTCGGGACGGTTGGTTGCGGCCAGAATAACAACACCCTTCCGTCCGTCAAATCCATCCATCTCTATAAGAAGCTGGTTTAATGTCTGTTCCCGCTCATCATTGCCTCCCATGCCTGCACCGTCACGCTTCTTACCAATTGTATCGATCTCGTCAATAAATACGATACAGGGTGCTTTTTCATTCGCCTGCTTGAAGAGATCGCGGACTTTTGCAGCGCCCATTCCCACAAACATTTCTACGAATTCCGATCCGGATATTGAGAAAAACGGAACATGCGCTTCACCCGCAACCGCTTTTGCAAGGAGCGTCTTACCGGTTCCCGGAGGGCCTACAAGCAAAGCTCCTTTCGGAAGTATAGCGCCAATCTCCGCATACTTCTGGGGATTATGTAGGAAATCGACAATTTCCTGCAGCGCCTCCTTGGCCTCGTCCTGGCCGGCCACATCGGCAAATGTCTTGCCTGTCTCCGATTCCGCGTAAATTTTCGCATTGGACTTTCCAAATGTCATTGCGTTGCCTCCGCCCATCCGTTTCATCATTGCACGGCTCATCAGCTGGCCAAGTCCAATAAAAATAATCAGCGGAAGAATCCAAGTAACCAGAAAATTCAGAAGAGGGGATGCCTGGGTCGGAATCTCAGAGCTGTATTTCACTACGCCGGCATCCGTAATCCGCTGCTGCAAATCGTCTCCCGGAAATGAACCTGTCTTATAGTTAATTTTCCACTTACTGTCTTTCAGAGTGTATACTATTTCGCCATTCGTAGTTACATAAACCTCATCTACATTTTTCTTGTTCAGTTCATCTACAAACTGATCGTATCTGACCTGCTCCGTCCGGTCCATCAGGGACGGAAAAATAAAAATATTAAG
>ERZ808029.313-NODE-313-length-32917-cov-8.507704_pt1 | contig 32917 bp, 30 predicted proteins | sample MGYA00380185_ERZ808029 | MGnify/ENA primary metagenome ERZ808029 (study PRJEB31490, sample SAMN06133404) | mouse gut metagenome | isolation source: M2_3 | host: mice | place: China: Chengdu | collected 2015-05 ... | reverse complement strand
TATTATGCTTCTTTGCAGGAGGCAGCATAGGTCGAACATTCTTGAGAAAAAAGTGTAAACCAATATTGACAATATCACATCTTAAGCATTACAAGAAGCGGAGCATTTAGAAGTAGATACCATGCTTTAGAAGCTCTGAAAAAAATACTTGAGGAGGGAAAAAATGAAACACACATTTAAGAAGCCGTCTTACTACTTGCTTTCACAAGCTATGGACGGGGACGAAAAAGCGATTGAAAAGGTACTTGCATTTTATGACCCTTACATATCGAAGTGCTGTTTGCGTCCACTCTATGATGAATACGGTAATGTTTATATCGTTGTAGATATGGAGTTAAAAGGACTTATCCGAGAAGCACTTATCAAAATGATTTTAGGGTTTGACATTGCCTTAGAAATTGAAGAAGAATAACAAGCAGTAACACAGAGCATGATTTGTTCAATCCCCTCTTTCCTGCTCTGCTCCCTGCTTTTACATGAAAGCATACCGCTTTCGCCACAGTTCTTTGAAAACTGAATAAAGCAGACAGATACGTTTGTAAGGATAGAGAGCCACGGGAACTGTACGCCATGACCTTTCCAAAAGAAAGCGAGCGACCCACGCAGTGATCCGAGAGCGACCGTTGGAAAAGTCGTTTTGCCATGACCTACCCTTACAGCATAATGATACTTCCGCATGGTGCGGTTCTGCCCACAAGAATGGGAATGGTTGAAATACTAATGGAGCTTTCCGAAGCCGTCTGCCTGCTTATATAACTTATAAACTGACACACAGTAAAGGGGGTGCATAAATTATGAACAATACTGATGTGCCTATCTGGGAAAAATATACGCTGACGATTGAAGAAGCGTCCAAATACTTCCGCATTGGCGAAAAGAAATTGCGTAAATTAGCCGAAGAAAATATTGACGCTGGCTGGGTTATCGTGAACGGCAACCGTATTCAGATAAAGCGAAAACAATTTGAAAAAATCATAGATACATTGGACGAAATCTAATGTCATAGAGCCGTGTATATGGTATAATAAGTATAGCGTATCACGGCTCATTCCATGACGGAAAGGAGCTTTACACTATGTCTAATGTGAAACGAAAAGACAGTAAAAATCGCAATTTGCGTAATGGAGAGAGCCAGCGAAAAGACGGAAGATACGTTTATAAATATACCGATATATACGGAAAGCCACAGTTTATTTATGCTTGGAAACTTGTACCGACAGACAAAACGCCTGCTGGAAAACGTGATGATATATCGTTGAGGGAAAAAGAAGCACAGATAAAAAAAGACCTTGATGACGGCATCGACACGGCAGGCGGTAAAATGACAGTCTGCCAGCTCTACGACAAGAAGAACAGTCAAAGAAAGAACATCAAGCGAGCTACGGAAAAAGGACGACAGTATCTTATGAACGCTCTGAAAAATGACCCATTGGGTATGAGGGCGATTGATACCGTCAAACAGTCGGACGCTAAAGAGTGGGCTATCAGAATGAGTGAAAAAGGATATGCCTACAAAACGATTGACAACTATAAGCGTTCCTTGAAAGCGTCATTTTATATGGCGATACAAGACGACTGTATCAGAAAGAACCCGTTTGAATTTAAGTTGAGTGATGTTCTGGAAGATGATACCGAGCCGAAAGTTATCCTCACACCAGAGCAGGAAGAACGCCTGCTTGCCTTTATGGAAACGGATAAGATTTACAGCAAGTATTATGATGAGGTTGTGCTTCTGCTGGAAACGGGACTTCGTATTTCTGAATTTTGTGGACTGACAACGCATATTGATATGCAGAACAGAATACTCAATATAGACCACCAGTTACTGAAAGACAGCGAAATCGGCTACTATATTGATACTCCAAAAACAAAGAACGGAAAACGAGAAATTCCATTGACGGAAAGAACTTATCAAGCACTCCAAAGAATACTAAAGAACAGAGGAAAAGCTCAACCGCTGGTTGTTGGTGGTTACAGCAATTTCCTATTCCTAAACCGTGAGGGATTGCCTAAAGTCGCTGGAAACTATGTGGGTATGATACGAGGACTGATTAAGAAGTATAACAAGTATCACAAAGACAAGTTACCGAACATCACACCACATTCATTCCGACATACCTATTGTACGAATATGGCAAACAAGGGAATGAACCCAAATACCCTGCAATATCTCATGGGACACGCTAACATAACCATGACACTTGGCTATTATGCACATGGTACATTCCAATCTGCAAAAGCGGAACTGGAAAGACTGGCTTGTTAATATCGGAGCTTATATTTACTACTCATTTACTACTTTTGGTTGCATTTTCATGCTGGTAAATGCCAGCTTATGCAAGGTATCTTCCAAAAAGAAAATACCGATAAAGCCCTAAAATACGGGATATATCGGCATTTACCAACTTATGAAAAGATAATCAGAAATTTAGTAAGTTTTTACTGCAAAAAAGACATAAGAAATTTTCACCGGCATTCATAATGAAGCTGCGGGCTAAACACAGGTTCGGCAGAAAGAAAAATGTAAGAATATCGCATATAGGCTTCATCTGTCAAATATGATATAATTTTACCTATAGCGGGAGGTAGAGAATGAAAATACTGGATACCCTTGGGAAAACAAAGAAAGCTATTGGCGGCGTTGTGGCCATCTGTATACTGGCTGCGGTCATCTTCTTTGCAGGAACCGTTTTCGGAGGAAAACAAAGTGAACCGAAAATCACATCAACAGCACTGACACAGCAGCTGCAGGAGGTCAATGACCTTGCCGTCATGGAATATAATTATACGAAGGTGGGAAAATTTGAGAATTCACTGACCTTAAACGGATGGAATATCCCGTTGACAAAAAAAAGCTTTCTGCTTACGTATGCAGGACAGCTGAAGGCCGGTGTGAGAATGGATCAGGCCGAGGTTGATGTAAAAGGAAAAACGATAACCGTTTTACTGCCGGAGGTTGAAATTCTGAGTAATATCATCGATGAGAAGAGCATAGAGGTATATGATGAAACAAAGAATATTTTCAATCCGATCAGCATTGAGGACTATACGGCATTTGCAACTCAGCAGAAGGATAAGGTAGCGGATGAAGCAGTGGAAAACGGGCTGCTCAGTGAGGCGGCGACAAAATCGCAATCCGCAATCCGTAAATTCTTCAATATGATACCGGAAATCAAAGAGCAGTACAGCATCGAAGTAAAATTCAAATCATAAGGAGGAAAAGGAAGTTATGGTAAAGCACATACTGTTTGTGAAAATGAAGGATAATTCCATCGAGCAATGTGAGAAAGTGAAGGCATTGTTCTTATCCATGAAGGAGCAGATTCCATTTCTGCGGGAGGTGCAGGTCGGAATTGACTATCTGCATTCACAGCGTTCTTATGATGTCGTTCTGGAGCTTGTGGTGGATGATCGGCAGGCATTGGAGGACTATCAGAAAAACACCTACCATGTAGAAAAGGTAAAGCCTTATATTCATGCCGTGCGAAGTGGCAGTGCAACTGTTGATTATGAATACTGAGGAATGCAAACGTTTGCGGCTGCTTTCTCATTTAAGAATGTATGAAAAAGGGAATCCGTATTCTATTGTTTAATACAATTGGCGGATTCCCTTTTTGTTTTCCTGAAACAGTTCATTTCATCAGAAGCCACAGCTTCATATCGGTCTTATTTCTCTGCCAGATACAAGCGTACTCCCATAGCACTGTATTTCTGCTGTATCTCCCCGCTCAGCTCACTGTCACTCAAAATCCCCTTGATATCTGACAGCTGACAGATCGTTTTAAATGCCTTTTTGAAAAACTTGCTGTGATCTGCACAAACTATTGTTTCCTCTGCATGCTCATGCATCATGCGCTTCATTATATTTTCATCGGTTGCAGAGCTGGTGATTCCGGCAATCGGATCGATTCCGTTGGGTGAAAGAAAAAATACATCACTGTTCATTCGCTTCATTGCCTCAACTGCCACATCATCATGGAACGATTCGTGCTTCTTATCCAGCCGTCCGGCCATTAAAAACACCTCTATATGCTCACAATGAACAAGGGCATTGGCTACAGGAAGAGAATAGGTGATAACCGTACAGCGGCAGGATGCGTCTGCCAGCTTCTTTGCAATAGCACAGCAGGTGGTACCGGCATCCAATGCCACATTCATCCCTTCTTTGATCAGATGCGCAACGGCGTAGTCGGCCATCTTATCCTTCAGATCCATATGGAGCGATTCTCTGGCAGAAAAAATAGTATTTTGCGGCATTCTTCCAATACTTACCGCACCACCGGGAATACGTTTCAGCAGCTGCTTTTTTTCTAGTACTGTCAGGTCGTTTCGAATAGTTGCCGGTGAGACATGAAACAGCTCACACAGCTCAAGAACCTGCATATGCTCCTGCTCCTGGAGCACTTCACAGATTCTCTGATGCCGACGCCTTGCTTTCTTATCATTATTCATTCCACTCACCTCATATATACAAGTTTATTATAACAGAATTGCCAAAGACTTTGTGTTTATGCACTTTAATTTTTGTTTTTTTTAAGAAAACAACAAATTTCCTCTCACATAACAAAAAGTTTATACATTCTTAAGAAGATACGAAAAGAATCTTAACGATTATTGGCCATAATAGACAATAAAGAAAGTTTAGGTGATGAAATGGAAGTTACGAACACAGCCATCAAAGGACTTACACAGAAGCAGGTAGAAGAACGCATAAGAAATCATCAGAGAAACAGCGTATCGCATTCTATTACGAAGACTCACGGGCAGATTTTCAAAGAGAACATATGCACCCTATTTAATCTGCTTAATATATTGATTGCACTGGGACTGGTGCTGGTAAATGCCTGGTCGAATTTATTTTTTCTAGTTGTGATTATCTGCAATATCGTAATTGGCATTCTGCAGGAGCTACATGCGAAGAAGCTGGTAGATGACCTTTCCCTGCTTATGCGGCAAAAGGTTTCCGTCATGCGGGATGGTGTAGTATGCAGTGTGGATGTTCAGGATCTCGTTGTGGATGATATCATGGTTCTGTCCAGCGGTGAACAGATTGTCTGTGATGCCGTCCTTATACAGGGAGAGGCTGAAGTTAATGAAGCCTTATTAAGTGGTGAATCCGATCCCATTCATAAACGCAAAAAGGATCAGCTTTTATCCGGAAGCTCCATAATATCCGGAAAATGTTATGCACGGATTATCCATGTCGGTGAGGAGAATTACGCAAATCGTATCGCCAGTGAGGTAAAGGAAGTCCGTGCAGTTAATTCCCGGCTGTTAAATGCCATGAAGCGTATTACAAGGTTGAGTGGTTATGCAATTATTCCCTTAGGTATTTTGTTGTTTCTGGAGGCCTGGGGATTTCGGGGAGATTCCATACAGGAAAGTGTTATCACAAGCTCCGCTGCATTGCTGGGAATGCTTCCCAAGGGTCTTGTTCTTTTGATTAGTGTATCCCTGGCGGTGGGAGTAAGCCGCATGGCAAAGCATAAGGTTCTTATACAGGATCTGTATTCACTGGAAACACTGGCCAATGTCGACACATTGTGTCTGGATAAGACAGGAACCATTACCACCGGAGATTTAAAGGTGGAAGCGCTGCTTCCCCTTTGCGATGAAGCGGAAATAGATATGGAATATATTCGCTCCTTTTTAAATTACAGCGACGATAACAATGCAACCTATCAGGCGCTTTGTGCGCAGATCAGTCCCTGTGCGGTACATGAGCCGAAAGCGAGGATTCCATTTTCCTCGCTTCGCAAATGGAGCAGCGCATATTTTGAAGGCTATGGCTCTCTGGTTATGGGAGCGCCGGAAAAGCTGCTGGAGAAGCTGGATACTTCCTTTTCTGCTATTATGGAAGAAGGTAAGCGAATGGTTGTGATCGGCAGATGTGCTCAGGTGATTGACAAGGATGCACCACTCCCAATCATCCAACCCTTGTATGCTGTCATCTTTACCGATACCATACGTCCGCATGTAGAAAAAACGCTGCAGTTTTTTCGGGAGGAGGATGTGAATATCAAAATCATATCCGGTGATCATATAACTGCGGTTTCCGCTATCGCCAGGCAGGCAGGACTTCATAACTGGAATGCCTGTCTGGATATGAGTGGAATCGGTGATGATCCATTCGTTATTGAGCAGCTTGCTGAACAGTATGCTGTATTCGGCAGGGTAACTCCGTTACAGAAAAAGCTGCTTGTACAGGCATTGCAGAAAAAGGGTCACGCAGTCGCAATGAGTGGTGATGGTGTAAATGATATGCTTGCATTGAAGGAAGCGGATTGCAGTATTGCAATCGCACAGGGGAGTGATGCTGTTAAGCAGATGTCACAAATTGTATTGCTGGATTCCGATTTCTCAGCTTTGCCGATGATTCTGAAGGAAGGACGCCGCGTGGTGAATAACGCGACAAGAGTTGCCGGAGTGTTCTTTATTAAGACCATATATTCCATCCTGCTATCAGTCCTCTGTATTGTTATGAATCTTCCTTTTCCATTCATCCCGATTCAGATAACCCTGATTGATCTTGCAATAGAAGCCTTTCCATCCTTCCTTACCATGCTGGAACCGGATCACAGGAAAGTGAATGGTGATTTTCTTTCCACCGTACTCCGCAATGCGCTACCCAATGCGATTGCCATTGTATACAGCTTTTTGGCTATCGAGTTCATGAGTGACGGCTTTTCCATCCGCTATGATGAGGCGGTTACAATGATGTATGTATGTGTTGCAGTTATTTCCATGCTGGCTGTATACCATTCCTCACGTCCCTTGAATCGTTTGCGGACGCTGATCTGCATTTGCATGACTGCAGGATTCATATTAGCCATTCTATTATTTCATAATCTGCTTCATATCACGTTACTATCCTTTCGACTCCTTATCCTGACCGCAATACTGGCGCTATCCGCTATTCTCGTACGTCAAATCCTAATGCTTTTACTGCCATGGATTCCCGGCCTTCGTCCTCAGCCAAACAATGCGAGACAGCATTCCCTATCCTGATGTTTAAAAACAGGCAGAACGGTGTATACTCTTACTGTTCTGCTTTTCTCATGCAGAAGCTGATTATTTCGAATTATATCCGTTTAATTTTTGCGTTTATCATCTTTTCATTATAAAAGATTATGGTATAATACTAAAGACGGCATTTATTTTTATCCCATAATAAGGTTGTATACAAGCCAGAAACAAGTAGAAATTACGTTTCTGATTGGATACGGGATATTTTACAGTTATCCTTGCAGTTAAAAGGATATACTACAGGTCTTTTCAGCCTTCGCTCACCTTAGGCCTTATTCCTAGCAATTTCAAACAAAAACCAAGATATTTCACAAATGTCCCTGTACCTCATCCGGATAGAGGGTCCGCCTCCTAAGCGGTAAGTGGAAGACAACCCTGTTGATTAGCAATGCCGTACAAAACACTGATTTATTCACAAACACCCTCATAGTAAAATGGATATTACGGGTTCCTCCTAAGAATCAAGTGCAGGTTCGATTCCTGCTGAGGGTGCCATTATTTAAAGGCTTAAATCACATTTCGCGATGTGATTTTTTTCTTTTTTTGCTAATCAACTCAGGCATTTTGCTAATCAGATTTTTGTGTAACCATATTTTCACTTTTTCTTGCTGTGAAGTTTTCACAACTTTTTATCATCAGAATCGAATCTTTCTTATTGTATTTGCTAATCAATATCGCTTATTTGCTAATAGCAGAAATTAAAACTGTTTAACACCTGATAAACCAGAATAATACTATCGTATATAAAAAGGGATAAAATCCCTTTTTTGTTATATCATTGCTTCAACGCATCTATCAACTCCCTCATTAACTCTGGGTCTTTCTGTAATGCTTTCATCAGCTTATCAACACTCAATTCAGTTTTTTTATTCTTACTGCTTTTTTCGTCTATTTCCTGTTTATAAAACTCTGAATTGAATTTCTGTGCATTTACTTTTCGATCTTCATCCAGTATATGACTATATACATCCATTACCATATCAGCCTGTGCATGCCCTGTATCACCTTGTGTTGCTTTGATATCGCCATGGTTTAATTTCAGTTTATATGTTGTGCTTGAGTGTCTCAGCGAATGAAACACAACTTTGGGCAAGCCTGCTTTTTTAAGCAGTTCATCAAATTCCTTTGAAATAATATCTCTGGCAATTGGTCTTCCATCTTCTAATGCTATGACTAGATCATAATTTTTATATTCTTTTCCGAAAAATTCTTTGTACTTTTGCTGATCCTGTCGCCATTCACGCAATAGGTAAGCGAGCTGTTCAGGCAACCATATTTTTCTGATACTACTATCTGTTTTAGGTTTCTTTAAAACTAATCTTGTCTTATGCTCTTGTTTTAAGATGATTGGTGGAAATACAAATTCGATATCTTTTTTTCCCAGCTTCTCCATTGCATCAACAGACACTCTGGATAATTCTCTGGATACTTGTATGTGTGCATCATTATTAGCAATATCTTCATCACTAATATGTATGTCTGACCATTTTAGTCCCAGTGCCTCCCCAATCCGCAAGGAACAAGCAAATGCCAAGTGTATGGCAATCGTAAGTTGTGGATAATTGCAAGCTCTCAATGCTATTAGAATCTCGTCGGAGGTTAATATAGCTCGTTTTTGATATGTGTGTTTAGGTGGTGTCACATTTTCAAATGGATTCTTTTTAATAATTTCCCAACGCTCTGCATTGTGGAAAGCGCACTTCAATGATTTGTGTATCTGCATAATTACACCAGTCGTTGCTGTATTGCTTCTTTTGTTTTTTACTTTGCTTGCTGAATATAACAATTCATGATAATACTTTTCAATCGATAACGGCGTAACCTCCTGCATTTTTACATCTCCCATATAGGGAATAACATAATTTGTAAATATACGCTGATTACGGGTATAACTGGATAATGCCCATTTTTTTGCTCCATACAATTCCATAAAGGTATCTAAATACTCACTCACTGTAAGTTGTGATGGTGCGACAAATACCCCCTCCTGTAAATCGTTTTCTACTGTTATCTTTCTTGCTTTTGCCGCCGCATGTGTAGAAAACGATTCCCATTTCTGTTTTTTCTCACCGTCACTATTCAGATGCGAATAAATGACACTGTAACCATTACCTCTTTTCTTTATTGTTGCCATGTTATCACATCCTTTCTTATTCTCACTTATTGTATATAATCTTTTTTCATTTTACGAATGTGCGATTTTCAGATGCATAGATTAAAGGCAGGATTACTTTATTCCTGCCTTTAATCTATGTATCAATTCTTCTTTCATTTCATCAGACTGCTTTAACATATTCACCAATGCTCTTATTTCTGCCTGTTCTTTATTTTCCGGAATATATTTAGCAAAAGATTTATTAGTTTCAAGAATATCTAATGTATGATAATTCAGACTTGGAATTGGTAATACTAATTCACACGGATAAAATCGCTTAGCATTTTGCATCCCAAAAAATCTTAAACTGGCCAGTGTAACCGGAGGCAGTTCTGCTTTATCTCTCAATGCCTTGAAATGTTTTGTTGCACTGCGCTGATCATAGGGACTGCCATCGGGAAAACACAATATAAGATTCTCATCGCACCTCGTTTTAATGAGGTCATTTTTTTGAAGTCTCTTCCATTCTGTTAATACCAGTCCTATTGATTTGTTCACTTTTACACAGCGCTTTTGATCTGTTTTTTCACTGATTAAACAGGTATTTGTATGCGCAAAGTATTTACTCTGGAATATGGTGATAATTTGTTCATCTTCGATTCGATTCAAATATTCTTTATTGACTCTTTTAAGTTTCTTATCCACTGTAAGCATGCAGTTACCGTTCCATAGAATGCCGTCATTGATGTCTACATCTGTCCAAGTTACTGCTAATGCTTCCTCTATACTTAATCCGCAGCCGAATAATAAGTTTAAAAAAACATATAATTTAGGATCTTCACAAGCGTCTAACAACTGTCTGAAGATTGCAAGTGTCCATTTATGATTCACTTTCACTGCAATTTTATTTTCTTCATAGACTTGATAATCTGTAAATGGATTATCATGTAAATATCCCAGTGATATTAGATAGTCACATGCCGACTGCATCAGAATCAATATCTTACGCTTAACTGAATAAGGTATATACTCGGTTGCTTCTTGATTTCTTTTTCCAATGCCTTGCATATGTTCTATTTCATCCATAAATTTATCGCTGAACGATTTACTGATATCCTTAATCTTGCTATTGCCAATGACATGAATGATATAGTTATGCAAAACACCAACATATCCATCATATGTGCTATTGTGCCATATTTGATACCCTATGATAGAGCAGTAGCTACTTAAATAATCTCTCAACAACATATTGGCTGATACCTTGAAATAATCTTCTTTGTTATCCTCTATCTGTTGCTTGCGTGCTACTGCTTCTTCATAGTTGAAGTATGTTTCCCAGCATGTCTTCGTTTTACTCTCATAAACCACAGAATACATTTTTCTACGCTTGATTATGATTGCCATTACTTTACTCCTCCTTTATTCGCTTTTTTGTTTATTCAACCAGTCATCGAATGAACTTTTTGATATACGTAAGGTTCTGCCGACTTTGACAACGCTAAACTCTTTTTTTGCGACAAGATTATACGCTGAATTTCTTCCTATACCTAAAATTTTCATAATATCATAAACGGTATACGTCTGCTTTTCTGTATCCTCCATATCGAGTTCCTCCTTTCAATGTTATTTTAAATGTTATTGGCAATCATTACGAATGTGCGATTTTGATACTCACAGATTTCTTATACTATTTGCAAGCTTATTTTGATAGCTTTATCCAATAAAAATAGTTCACGTTCATCTAAATTACCTACATAACTTTTTAGCCTTATATTGTCAATCGTTCGAATTTGCTCAGTCATAATCACGGAGTCAAACTCTAAACCCGCACGAGATTTAATAAATACATGGGTAGGTAAATCCGGTTTGCGATGTGATGCTTTGGTTACTATTGCTACAACAGTCGTATCACTATAGTAATTGCCAATATCATTCTGAATGATGACAACGGGGCGAAGACCTCCTTGTTCTGATCCCATTACGGGATTTAAATAAGCAAAAAATATACTGCCTCTTCTTAATGATTGCATTGTATGCCTCCTTTCAGTATGTATAAGCAAGGGTTACTTCCTTGCTTGTTATGTGCGAACTCTCAGACCTGCAATATCCTCTGTGTCTATACCAACTAGATACCATTTATCAGACATTTCTATTCTTGTTGGTACCCATCGTCCGTTGACGAATACATCTAAGCAATCTCCACAATGCAGACCACCGTAATACGTAGTCAGGTCGTATCTGATATCGAATCGCTCTGTTTTTTTATCATAGATCAATGTTCCTTGCATAAATACCACCTCCTCGTAAAAAGGATAGATTTCTCTATCCTAGTATCGAAATTCAAAATAATATTTTGTATCGCTCATGACATATTGGTCATCAACGTTAATTTCCTGTACGTAATAATAACCCGCCTGATGAACAGTACCTATACCTTTTTTATCGTCCAAGCGGATGATATCTACCAAACTGTCTTTATACAGTACTACTTTATCTTGCCATTTGATATCATCTGCTGCATAAATACCAAATACCACAGAATTATAGTCAGGGTCTTGTAATTCAGATGCTTCCAAAAACTTTGATAGTTTTACAGTGCCATATTTTCTGCCGTCCGCAAAGATCACGGCATCCTCATCTGTCGGCGGAGTGGGCGGGTCAACTGGTACTGTCGGTAAGCCTGCTGTATTCTTTACATGCACAGATGTAACCAGTGTTGTAACTGCACCGAGGGAATCCTTTACCGTATAGGTTACTGTGTAATCACCAGCCGTATGCTCCTTGATTGTAGAGGTCTTGACGGTTACTTTGTTACTGATTTCTCCGTCAAGATCGTCATAGGCGATTACATTTTTCAATAGGACTTTATCACTGATCGTATCCTCAGTATCAAACCACCGTTCACTCGCATGAATCACAGGGGCTAGATTTTCTTCAACGGTGACTTTAATCGTCTTCGTGGTACTCTTACCGTATTGATCTGTTACTTTATACATCACGCTATAGATACCATGATGATCCAGTTTTACAGAATCAGCGATTACTTTTATGCCAGCTGTAAGGTCATGGTCTTCAATATCAGTTGCAGTTACATTCTGCATTCTAATGGTTTCAATCCATTCTTCTTTTGTATACTGCCCCTCAACGAAACGCTTGTGATCGGCAAATATCTCTAACTTCGGCTTATGATTGTTCTTGATCGTTACATCGATCGTTTTCATCATTTCTTTCCCGCCGCTGTCAACGACTTTATAGGTTACTTCATAAGATCCGGCAGTATCAGGCTTCACATTGTTTTTAATGATTTCCACCTTATTTGTAATGTCACCATCTTCACTGTCAAATGCCGTAACATTCTTCGCTAACTCTTTCAGCAGTGTTTCTTCTGTGAGTTCCCCCTCGTAATAAGATTTATTTCCTGCCTTGATGATCGGCGGTACATTTAAAATGATTTCGACCTGAATTGATTTGGTATGTTGCTTTCCATAAGCATCTACTACATGATAATTCACTCGATAAAAACCGACCGTTTCCATATCTACATCATCTTCAATGACCTCAATCTTATCTGTGATGTTGCCATCTTCGACATCAATTGCTTCCACTCCATCCAGAACATGATCTTTCCATTCCTTGTTGGAATATTCATGTTGCATATATTTACGATTGCTTGCAGTTATCAGAGGCGCAAAGTTATACTTTATCTTGACTTGTGCATTTACCTCTGTTGTCTTGTTGTACTGATCCGTAACAGTATAAACGACTTGATAATCACCAGGTGTTGCAGGATCAACATTGTCAGATTTGACTTTTACTTTTGATGTCATATTGCCATCTTCGATGTCTGTTGCTGTTACGGCATCCATCAAATAATCTTCTTCCCAGTCTTCCTGTGTGATTTCGTCCTCGAAGAACTCATAATTTTTATATTCTATGGTTGGCGGATTATTGAACAGAACAGTGACTTTCATTTCCTTGTTTACGGTAGATCCAACGGAATCCGTTACTTGATAATTGATAGCATAACTGCCTGGCACATTTAAATTTACCGAATCTTTTGTGATCTTGATCTTTGATGTCATATTGCCATCTTCTTTATCGCTTGACGTTACACCCTTTAACTTTAGTTTTTGCCAGTCATCAAAACTGTACTGTTTATCATGTATGGTAATGTTGGCTGCATTGATAACAGGATATGCATCCCATTTAGCGTAGAGGGTGAAGTTATTCGCACCGATCAGAGTGTTGAAGTTATAAGCAGTCTGGAATGTCGCATCTGTATACCAACCCATAAATTTATAGTTAGATTTGGATGGATTCGCAGGCTTTGCGACCTTTGTCTGATAGGTCACTGACTGTGTTGATATGGCAGAACCGCCCATAGAATTAAACGACACATTATAGTTATTGATCTTATATTGTGCGGTAATATCTCGGTTGGCAGTAATATTGGTGCCATTGTTATTCCATCCAGTAAAAGTATAACCGACCCGTGTCGGATTACTTGGCGGATAGGCGTTGCTTGTATATGGCACCGACTGTGTTTTTAAAACAGTGTTATTGTAATCAAGGTATCTAACAGTATAATAATTGATTTGATACTGTGCACTAATCGTCCTAGCGCCTGTTATATTATTGCTGTTTGTAGACCAGCCTGTAAATGTATACCCAGTACGAGTAGGATTAACAGGTGGGGATGCATTATTATACTTCTGTACATTTTGCGTTTTTAAAATCTGCCCATTATAATCTTTATACGTTACGGGATATGATGGATATGGTATATAGATATCTTTATCAATGCTGACTTGTGTCATCGCTCCGGATTCCATATCCTGCAGCCGCACATGATGTGTTTTCCCAGCAGTAACTTGAATATCCGCTGTACCGAAAAGCCGGGTATCATTACTGAATTTGTTACCAATACCAACTTTATCACTGTATGTTGCTTTATGAACACCATCTAAATATAGACCTACTGCGACAGCTTGATACGTGTATGAGTCTCCGTGGTGAAAATTGTAATACCTGAAACGGTATGTACCGACATCACGGCTATCATCATACGCTACCATTTCCATCGTTACGATTTCACCGAACGTACCACCATAGGCGTCGATACTGTTTCTACCGATTTCTTCTTCAGCTGCTTTGACAGATTTCATTCCGCCGCTGGAGCAAACTAGAAATGCACTCAAGATTGCAAGACAGACGACAGCCATCTTTTTTAAAATTTTCTTATGCTTCATTTGCTTTTTATGTTCCTCTCCTTTCCTTCTATACATGACTTTTTCCTCCTTTCTTCAAACAATCATCATGTAACATGATCATTCTTTAAAGAAAACGAGAGGTGATGATCCACACTCTCGTTTCGGGTATTACTTATTCAATTTCTTCCTTTTTCTTAACAACGCTGCTAAAAGGAAGGAAGATCCGGCAAACAACCCGATGATATAATCATTGGATTGTACTCCAGTGTTGACCTTTTCGATAATGTGGTCTGCAATCATGATGGTTTTATCCTCATTATTGTAATACCACTCATCATCAATGACGACTTTGACAACATCTGGGGATGGTGTATATCCATCCGGTGCCTTTGTTTCTTTGATGTAAACTGTCTGATATGCTAAATGATCGAATTTAGCAATACCATTTTTACCTGTTGTTACTTTAGCAAGCACCTTCGTACATTTTTCATCAGAATACATTGTAAATTCCGCATTTGCTAATACCTTTTCATGGTCTTTCGCATCCACTTTTTTTACCTTGATGAACGTATAAATTCGCTCGTCTTTCATTACTATTTTTTGTACTTCGCCAGTTTCTTTCACCGTAAACTGAATATCATCAGTTTTGTGATATCCATTTGGTGCGTTTACTTCGTGTAAAATATAGTTTCCTGTTGCCAGTCGATCAAATCGTACAGCTTTATTACCTGTATTCCATTTCTCAACTAAATCTTTTTTATTGTCTTGATCTAAACGGTACAGTTCCAATTCTGCATCAGGTAATTGCTGTTTTGTTTCTGTATCGATTTTACTAATCTCCACTTTGGTAAAGTCATCTACCATTGTGAATACCTGTAAACTGGTATTGGCTTCAACTTTGAACTGCATATCTTCAGCAGTTACATAACCTTCTGCAGGCGATGTTTCTTTCAGGACATAGTTACCGGATGGTAAGCGGTCAAAATGCATTGTTTTTCCTGTGGATACCCAAGCTTTGATTTCTTTCTTCGTATCTGCGTTATATAGTACCAAAGCAGCGCCTGCAATCGATCTGTTCGTTTCTTTATCAACTTTATCAATATCAACTTTTGTAAAGTCATTATCGACATACAGTGTTTTCTCGACCAATGCGTCTTTATCATTTTCAGGAGTTAGGGTAACTACATGTACTAATGGGTCTAATACATATCCCTCTAATGTTTTTGTTTCAACTACGTTATAGGTACCCATTGGCAGATTTGCTAAATGAATGGCACCTAATTCATCGGTCATATGGTATCCATCTTCACTGATATCAACAGATACTGGATCACCTTTGTGATATTTGATAATCTTGTTTCCATCCTCATCTAATGGATGTCCAATTTCGTAGATATCCTCAGCTGCAGTAACGCGATACTGAATGCCTGAAAGGTTTTCTTTTGTTTCTTTATCACTCTTATAGATATGAAGATTGCCTCTGTATGCTTTGTTCTCATAAACAACCTCAATCAATTGACCATCATCATCAATGTTAGCTGTCTTGATAGTTTGATTACCAGCATATCCACTTGGTGCCTGTTTTTCCCTTACATACACTGTTGATTTTTCAATACCCTTCATTTCCGCATACCCATCTGAACCAGACTTGATGGTTGCTAAAATCGTTTTGAAATCTTTGTCTCGTGATAACTCAAATTCTGCACCTGCAAGTGATTTGCCAGTATCAGCGTCCTTTTTCAAGACTTTGATATCACCACGTTTTACCTTGTTTTCAATCGGCTGGCCATGGTTGATTTCAATCACTGTTTCTTTGTCACCTGCATATTCAAAATTGAACGGTATTTTTTCCTTGCTCAATACATACTGGTCATCTGTTGCCAATTCCTTAAGATAGTAATCTGCCGCAAAGTCTACATTGATCTTGCCCTTCAGCGTATCCTCCAGTGATACAACTTGGATCATGCTGTCTTTATCCAAGACTTTTTCACCATTCACAGTTAAATCATCTTTTGTAAACACGCCAAATACAACATCTTTATATACATCTGCATTGTCGATTACATCAGAATCTTCAAATGCTTTATCGATGGTTGCAGTAGCACGCTGCTTATCATTAAATGGTTTCATCGTTTGATTGACTAATTCTGTTTCTTGATCTTTATATAACAAATCAAATTCATAAATTTTACTGTCAATCACATAACCATCATCATCGCAAGCAGTTTCCTGCACCGTATAAGCCCCTAGTGGCAGTTTCGATGATTTTGTAGCTGTCTTACCATCGGTTTTAAGTGTTTCAACTAGATCGCCTTTATGATAATAATACCGTGTACCATCAGCGCTCTTGATATCTTCTCGTGTTTTGATTTCATAAGTTACACCAGATAATAAACCCTCCTCAAACTTTGGCTGATAGAGTGTTCCATATTCTGTTTCTGTTGCTTCATAACCTTGGAACAGATCGGCTGTCTTTTCAACAATTAACTGGCCTTTTGCCGGAGCATCTGCGAACTGAATCGTTGTAATAAAGCTAGTTCCATCAGGACCAATTTGATGCGCACCATCATCTGTAATCGTAAAAGGCTTTGACTCTTTACTTAACAGCATACCATTCGGAGCCTTAATTTCTTCTATTTGATAATGACCTGCACGCACACTGTCCGGTGTCATAATATTACCATCCTCATTCGTTGTAAATTCCGTGACATATTTGCCCAGCAGATCACCATAAACCCAAAAGCCAACATATTCATCAGTATCAAGGTTTTTGATTTTAAATGTTGCACCAGCCAATCGAACTATATCACCAGTTTCAGAATCTACTTTGACAATACCGATAATCGTTTTAAACGGAGCATCATTTTGTACAACCCATTTCATTGGTTCTCGGCTGTCATCGATAACGTCAACAAAGAAATCAGGTACTTTATTATGATTAGGAGGTGTGATTGTTTCACGCACACGATATTTTCCATATGGTAATTCAACCGATTTTGCAAAACCCTCATCATCAGTTACTAATTCATCATAAGTCCGTGCTTGGTTCCAACCAACTTTTTTTACTTCACTCTCTAATTTCACTTCAAAATGTGCACCTTTTAATGCTGGTGTTGTTCCTGATTCACCATCACTGCTAATTTTAATAATTTTAAATGCACGCTTCATTACCTGTTCACTGCTTGTTATATCACGAATTTCAACAGTTTTATTTTCATCTGTATAATTCAAGTTAATGTCATGTGCAGTTTCATCCAGTAAGTAACCTGTACTTGGATTTTTTTCTACTATCTCATATTTTCCAAGATACAAATTTTCAACTTTAGCAACTGCGTCTTTGATTGACATTGTTTTAACAATGGCACCTTTTTTGTGAATAACATGTCCATCATCTGGACTTATAATGTCTTCTTTTGCTTTCAACAAATATACAGCACCCTCAAGTGTTGCATCACCTTGAGCTGTTTTGCCTGTTTCTTTGTCGATTTTAGATAATTGCACAGTACCTAAAGTTCGCTTATTGCTTAACGATTTTTCAATCGTCACACCATTCTCACGAATCTTGAATGGTACCTGTTTGCTGTTTACAACATAATTTTCTGGAGCTTTTGTTTCTACAAAATAATAATCACCCCATCTGATACCAGTTAAAGATGCGATTCCTTTATCATTCGTAGAAATAGTTTTCACTAAAGTACCGTCAGATTTATAGATAGTAAATTCAGCTCCAGCTCGATTCACTGCCTTGCCAGTATCTTTATCAAGTTTCTGGATTTCTAAATTACCAGTCTTATAGATATTAGAGGCGTTGAATGCTACCGTATCATTGGGAATGATGGTTACTTCTCGGATCGTATTGTCTAGGATTAAAGGTTCAGGTACAGAAACTTCTTGTATATAAACCTTTTTAGGCAATAATTGCTCAACAAGAATAGTTCCATCAGCCCCAGTTGTATAAGTACCAATTGGATTGCTCATATCTGCATTATAAGATAAAGAAAAAGATGTGTTTGGAACATAAGTCCCATCCTCATCTTGCTTGGAGATATTCATTTTACCGTATTTATTTACTTTTACAGATATGTTAATGCTATATGGATCGCCAACTCTAAACACTGCAACATCCTGTCCATTATCTGCTGAGGATCTATATGCTATCGACGCTCCTAAGCATTCATCCAGAATACGACTAAGCTCTATTTTTAAATTTTCAGGTGTGTCATTATTGGGAGTAATAACTAGCTTATTTCCATTTACAGATACGCTTGATCCTCCATTAGATGTTATATGATAATTGTTTAGGACATCATTCTTGTCATTTAAAGCTAAAGAGGAACCTAAATCAACTTCGTGATCAGTTGAACCAAAATTCGGTAATACGCTATGTCTACTAATTTTATATTGCACTTTTGATTTTAGTGTTTGATATTTAGAACCAAAATCCCCATACCTGTTGGTTATAGTAGCTCCTAATGCCTCCCATATCATGAATTGAGTTGTTGCATAGTCATTGTCTGTTTTTGATGTTGTATCCCATCCATAATAAACAATCAATGATAGTTTTTCCTTCAAATCGAAAGGAATATCATCATTTTTACTATAAGAACCACCAAATCCAAGGGTGGTTGGCTCGATACAAAATGCAATTTCTCCATTGATTGTAATTTTAGCTAATCCATCATACCAATATGCAGTGTTGTAACCAAGTTTTATTTCTGCACCAGTTCCAGCAATATTTCCTAAATTAATTGGTTGATAAGTTTGAGCTTTTATATTGCTAGTATTTCCGATTAAAGCTGTAAAAGCTAATAAAAAAGCAAGAGTAGAACCTCTAATCTTGCTAAGAACCTTATAAAATTTTGTTTTACTCATTTCTTAACCCTCTTTCGTAAAAAAACACTTAATTTTTTAAGTGTTCTTGAATATTTCTATATAATACATTACTGACTTAATGGATAAAATCCTACACTATAGCCTTCATTTCCACAAATATCATGAACTGTAGCAACAACAACTCTATGATTTTCAGGACAATTATCTTTGCCCCACTGTAACACAGCATTGTAGTCATAGTCAGCATACCCACTATTTCCTAAAGATTTCCATTGCCCATTAGCTTTACATGTTGTAGGTGGTGGGGTAGGATTTGTTTGATTATTACCACCGCTATTACTTCCACCACTATTGGTAGGCGGGGTATAATTATTTGTACTACCTCCTTCATTATTTGTAGGTGGAGTATAATCATCTGTATTAGATGGATTTACAACTGGTTCTTCTGTTTTTTCATTGACATGTACTGTATACTTCATCTCTGATGCCAACTTGTTTTTATCTACTGCTATTACAGTAACAGTATAATCACCTGCAACCGATGTATCTACATCACCAGTAATGGTATAGTAATTGTTTTCCTTTGCTTTTTTTTCATAGAATATCTTTCCGTCCACAGGATCATTAACACTTTTTATATTTGATTTCACATCAAATTTTGCACCGTTTTCAAGTGTAACTGTATTCTCCTTAAAAGTAATAACAGGTGCTTTGGTATCCTTTATTTCAATGGATAAAGATTTTTCTTTACTATATCCATCTTTAGAGATTTTGTAAATGAACTCTTTTTTTCCTAACTTTTTGGTATCTACTTTATTGGTAGGTAATGTGACTTCAGGTTCTCCTTTCTTGTCTTTGATAAAGCTATTAAAGTCTACTTTCGTTACACCATACTCAATATAAACATTCTCCTTGAATGTGATATCCAATGCATCAAGCACTTTTTGTTTATGATTTTGTTCACCTGTATACCAAATTCCTATACCTATTGCGATTAGTGCTATGATAATTGCACCACCAGTGATAAAAAATTTTTTCTTTCCAAATTTTTCAATCAAGTTCATTTTTTCTAACCCCCTTTATGATGTATCTATATATAGATTATACCACAACTCCAGATTTGATAACATATCAATTCACCTCACTTTCATCTCTAAATTTTATAATTGCAATATTCTGCTTAAAACAAGTATCACAGAGCCATCTATGCTTATATGGTGTAAGCAATTCTATGTTTGCAACGATTAAGTAGTCGATATCATTTGTGACAATATCATGCAACAGATCTTTTATATGACAACGTCCATTTGCCAGATTGATAGATGTTATGCCCAATAACGGAAATCTTCTATCTGCCGCAAATTCAATACATTTTTGGCGTAATCTCCCAAGTTCTGTACAGCTTCTTTCTTCTCTGACTATACAGTAAACCCAAGCCCTCATAAAATCATCCTCCTTTCAAATTATGTACCAGTGCGCAATGCGCACTGTATGTTTATTTGTAAATGAATACAGTATATTATCCTCTCCCCTGTATAATGGGCAGTCGTTGACAGTCCTAGCAGGACGTTCATAGGCATTTCAGCCTCCACCAACCAAGGTGGCATCATCTGAAGTATCATTATCTCCAACTGTTTCATGGCAAAGCAATCTGCTATGATTGCTAGTTCAATCGTGTATTATTCGCTCTTTTGCATTTTTTCATAGCAAAAATCATGGCGTACACATTGATGTGCTATCCTATAGATAGGATCAGTTGGTCAACGTTCAACAACTGGTTATAAATATCACAATTTTGTGATAATGATGTCAAAGAACGAGTAGGGCATAAAGCTCCCCTTACCCTAATAACGGATAATCAAAAACATAAATTGCCAAATAAAAATGAAAAAAAGAAGAATGGCTTATAGCCACTCTTCAAGATTTGTTAATTGCTCGCGTAAAATTTTGTAGATTCTGTGTTTATGATAATTAACTGTAGAGCGTTTCATATGCATCTTTTTAGAGATTTTTTCATCTGATTCACCAACAAATAATGACAGATATGCAATATTTTTATCTGTTTCATTAAAGCTATTGATAATGCTTTTGATTTTTGTTATCAAAATATTATCATTGATACTCTGTATCGTATCATCATAGACACCTATTATATCTTCCAGGGAGTGATTGTTTGCATTCAATGTGTTTAGAGATAAAAGGTCTTGATCCCGTTTCTTATCTCTCAGCTCTTTCCTATAGGAATAATAGCAAGTGTCAAAGACGTCTTTAGATACTTCTATATACATTCCATTAAGTCTTATATAATACTTTCTCTCATCTGAGTCTTCATTCTTTCTAACCCAAAAATCGTTTTTTGAATAATAGTCTTTCATTTATTTTTCCTCCATTTTCGTTTTTTTAAGCAAACAAAAATAGAGGGTGGAGGCCGGATTAAAAAGAAAATAAATATGTTTCTCTTCTCAATAATTAAAGGGAGTTTACGTAAAAAGAAAAAAAGTCCAATATAGTGTTTATCACCACTACACTGGACTAAATACAATTTACCGTTTATGTAAGTTCTTGGGCTTCTTCGGTTGGTATAATCCTAGCCAAGTAACACGATCGGCAGCTGTAGACGCTGCATACATAACGATAGATGTAAATATATCTTTAAACATAACCACTCCTCCTTTCACACTTTAATTTTATACAATGTGAAAAAAGACGCTAGGCTATTCATACAAGGAGATATAAAACTGTCATTATTTGATATGATTTAGTTGCAACATGCATAATAATGCTAACTCAAAGAGGGTGGAAAGTGTTAATATCACAAATAAGTCATATGACACAAAATATGATATGGTACCTCCAAAGATGTATGCTGCTAACATAAAAAAGTTTCTTTTTTTCAATTCATTTCTGATTAAAAATATAATAAAAAGCATTATGCAATAAAAAATTACAAGTGGTACCATTACTGTTTGAAGAATAATATACTTATAAATTAGTGTGAATGCACCTACACATATACCATACGTAGTTATACATTGACCTAGAGTTTTACAATGGTAACCTGTAAATGACATCTTTATCGGCGTGAGAAAAAAGATGAAAAGCAGGGAAAATTTAAAGCCATTAAGAATGGTCGCAACTGTTATGGCACACCCTAAACATAATATAGTTGATAATATGGCATCCATACCATAGCGAACTACATCATAATCTAGATCCTTTTTGTTATTTAACATGATGTAATTTGTTAATCTTTCCGAGAGTTTATCCATTCTCTACCTCCAGTTATGCTTCAATATTAAAGAAACAAATTTTTATACAATCTTCTTCAAGTGCAAAAGTACCTTTATATGCATGTATAATATCTTTTAAATTATCTAATAAATACTTGTCTTTTGAATATTTGTTTTCTGCTAATGAATATCCCATTATGATTTTTACACCAAATTCTACTTTTAAAATTTGCAGATTGATGTATTGATTTGTTTTATTAATACCATAGCTTAACATATTATCCATTAAGAGAATCAAATCAGCTTGTTGTATAAACGTTAGATCATCCTTAATAATTGTATTAAATTGAATGTTTTTTTGCTCCATAATGGAGTTTTTGCTATTTATAACGTAGTTTAATGCTTTATTGGAAGTCATAGCAAGAAATGGAGTTTTTTTATAAGAGAAAGTATTTAGAACGTCTAAAGCTTGCCTAGCATCATTCCTTTCTAAAGCGATTCTCATATCCATACATTTATTTCTAAAATCATGAATCCATAGATTGTAAGTATTGTACCATTCTATGTTCGCATTAGCGTTATCAAGATAATGATCTTGGAGCATTATATTCTGATTACGCAGGAGTTCTTTGTTGTATTTTATTACAATATAAATAGTGATAATGCAAACTATAGTTATGAAAGCTAATAATGTTATAGTGATAGGAATCGTCATATCTTTAGATATAAAGCAATAAAATACATATAAATTGCATATGAAAAACATGATCATTTCTACTAATATAAGTTTCAAATTCATCAAGCTAAATTTCATTTTTTGGCGGAAAGGAATAAATATAGTAATTAGAATGAATTTCTGGATTATAACTAACGAATAATATACAAGGTCATTTTCCATCATTACTTCAATATCACTTATTGCTGAAACCAAAAGTATCAGGCAACTTGCTAATAAAATATTTGTTGCAAACACGGATAAACTGACAAAAAACTTCCTCTTAATACTACCTTCATAATTATAGTAAACGTAAATGAACAAAATCAGATATACGGTCAATAACATAAAAGGATAGTGTAACGTATTAACTGTCATTGCGAATCCAGATAATATACAAACAATTAATAATTGTGCGTAGAAATTTTTGGATACTAACATGGTGTTTATAACTTGGATAATTATTGTATTTTCAATAATGCATAAAATGGCATTTATAAGATTTTCATTCATATCTAAACTCTATATTTATTGAATTTTATAGACATTTCCTTGTAACCTGTTCTGCTTAATAAACAAGAACTGCCATTATCCAAATAAACTTTAGCATTATTGAATCTGATTACATGATAAATATTGACCAACGTATTGCTTTTTGCATGTACAAAATGATGTAGCAGTAACAGATCTGTTACATCTTTTAAAGACATTCTTATGCGAATATTGTAATTCTTTAACTGGAAAATCACATAGTAACTTTCAGAATAAACACAATACAAGTCATTGATTCTAAGATGGTATGTATTTTGTTTGTCTTTCACTGTCAAGGTTTGTAATCTTGCCCTTATTTCACTTATTGCTGCATCAAATACTTTAGCTATTTTATCTTCAAATGATTGCTTGAAAATATATCTGTAAATTTTGTATTCAAATGCTTCAGACATAATATCTGTGTTTGTGTATGATGTAACCATGATTATTATGGGATCGTATTCATAATTCAGATTCTCAATAATACTAAAACCAGTAATACCAGATGTTAAATCATAGTCTAGAATTATAATGTGATAAAAATTATCCTTAATTGCTAAAGCGAATGTATCTACAGTAGTAAATGTATCTATCACGATATCTGTTTCTAGCATTTTATAAATAGTCTTAGATGCGTAATCAATAAAATCAGAATCATCATCTACTAATGCAATCTTTATCATCAGGTAAAACCCCCTTTATTCATATCATTACTACAATACACCCCACATTATCTATAGAGTTTTATGCTTTCTTTATCATACCTATTAAATTTATAATCTGGATTAATTCGTCCTTGTTCAACGTTTTTCCTGCATCACAATAGATTTCATATATTTTTTTGATATCTAAGTTTTGATCAGGTGAATAAGGAAATATAATCCTTGAATCCATATGTAGAACATCAATGATGCGAGCTAAAGCAACATATCCGGGAGCTTTAATGCCACGCTCTATTTCACTTATATATACAACTGATAAATTCGTTTTTTCAGCAAGTTCTTGCTGAGTAATATTATATTTTACTCTTTCCCGTTTTATATATTTACCTATCTTATCGCGCATTTCATTTTTAGTCATATTAAACATTCCTCTTATAATACAAATAGCATTACTTTTATTACTATAATTATAGTATTTCCAGCTATGCATTTGAATAAACTAAAATATATGAAATCATGCTATTAGCATTGATATTAGTAAGAATGATTTAAGTTACAAAATCTTTAACAATAATAAAAAAGCAGAAAACCATTATCTTATCACGATTATGGCAGGATATCGTTATATATACATGTTATTTACCAGCAATTATTTTGATAAATCATAAATGACATTCGCTATCCATAGATAAGTTTTGCTTACTATTGAGTTTAAATAATTTGAATCATTTAAACCCTATTTTTGGATTAAAAGGTTTAATTTTCAAATAATGAGAAAAGCTGATTGATTTTATATTGTAAACGATATATAATTAAGATATAGAAATACATAAGTAGAAATTCAGAATGCATATATCTATTTGGTACAGAAATATTATATGCGGAGGGCGATCATGAAGAAAATAAGGGTGCGGATTTTATTAATATTTATCATAATCTTACCTTTTATCATGGCTTACCATATATATCATAATAAAAAACAGTTAGAAGATTTAAAAAGCGGTAAAATTCAAATTGAAGAAGGGTATATTCCTTCTAGTGACATACATCCTGAATCAGCATATTTATGGATAATGCCTTATACTATAGTTGAGGTTGGGGTTCTTGTTTTCTATTTAGTGTATAGACAAGATTAAACAATAATCATTACTTTGGGCTATTTTCTTAATAATCGGACGTTATAGCTTAATGCTTTTATCATATGAGACATACGGAAAGGGGGGTGCTCTATGAACTATTCAAGTAAAAAAGACAATGTTGATTTAAATTCTACAGCTAGAGGCGGAATGCCTATTTGTGGTTTAAACAGTTGTCAAACCGCTTGTGTAAAATCATGTTCAATGATATGCGCATTATATTGCTCTCTAGGTGGCGCTGGCTATCAGAGTGACAATGCTAAAAAAAATATCTGAGTAGTCAAAATACATTGTCTTGCATAAAAATCGGCATTTGACACTGGAATGGCAATGTAAAGAAGCTAAGGATATAACAAGTAATAATTCAATGCAAATGATAAAAGATAAAGCTATTAACGGGGTAAATATAGGGGCAATCAAAATTTTTGATTGCCTTTATAAAAAAGGAGGGAATAGTCTTTTGACTAAAAAAACATGACATCATATACAATAGGTGAAAATCTCCCACTATGGGGAGGCGATGATACACAAACAATTACTTTTATAGTAACTAGTGATTGCAATTTAAGGTGTAAATACTGCTATGTAGTAGCTAAAGAAAATAATAAAAGAATGCATTTTAGTACCGCAAAAAAATTTATTGACTATTTAATGTCAGATAAATTAAATAGAAGTAAAAAAGTCGTACTAGATTTTATTGGTGGAGAGCCTCTTTTAGAAATTGAGCTAATTGATAAAATATGTGACTACTTTAAAATAAAGGCTTTTGAATTATCTGATGAATGGTACTGGCAATATAGAATCAACATCTGTTCTAATGGATTACTATATGAAGATGAGAAGGTTCAAAATTTCATCAAAAAAAATATTCATAAAATATCATTTGGAATAAGTATTGATGGCAATAAGCAAAAGCATGACTTAAATCGAGTTAAAGTAGATGGTTCAGGTTCTTATGATGATATCATGAGGATTTTGCCATTATGGAAACAACAATTTGTACCATCAACAAAAGTCACGTTTTCTAGTCCAGATCTTATTTATTTGAAAGATAGTATATTAGCATTATGGGATTTAGGTATTTATGATGTTGCAGCGAATGTTGTATATGAAGATGTTTGGAATACTGGTGATGATAAGATTTTGGAACAAGAATTGATGAGTTTAGCAGATCACATTATTGATAAAGAATTATACGATAAAGGGTATAAATGTACATTCTTTATGGACTTTTTAGGTGGATTTAATACACAAGGTGATTTGAATAGTATTTTTTGTGGAGCTGGGAAAATGTTGGCAATAGACTGTTCTGGAAATATCTATCCATGTATACGATTCTCACCTAATTCATTAAGTAATAAAAAAGCAAAGGTTATTGGAAATATAGAAAAAGGTTTAGATAAAGAAAAATTAAGAACATATGCATGTATAGATGCTTCTATGATAAGTAGCCAAGAATGTATTGAATGTCCAGTTGCTAAAGGATGCCCGTATTGTCAAGGCTTTAACTATGATGAATCTAAAAATGATACAATTTTCAATAGAACTGTATATCATTGTTTGATGCAAAAGGCAAGAGTTAGGGCGAATGATTATTTTTTTGCAAAGCTCTATAATCAAAAAGGAATAACTAGAGAAAATTATTCTAGCAATCATCAATATTTATACTTTATACTTTCTGACGATTATGTATCTTTTTGTCAATTTGAAAACAAATGTAATAGTCATAAAACCATGAATCAAGATTTAATACAGGAAGGATTAAATTTCTGTAGAGAAAATTTTTATAAGCCTGTATTTATACATTCAAATGAATTATATAATTTTGAAAGCAAGGACTTTTATGATTCTTTTATTATTGAACATATAATTCCAATTCAGAATTATGAGCATTCAAAAACATTAAAAAATGTCACATATGTAATTGAACCTGATACACTTGGTAAATTACGTAATAGAATTTCAAGATGTATATTTAATATAAATCAAGATCAAATTGATTCACTTTATAAGTTTATAACTGAAGTATTTAAATTTACAGATAGAGTTAATTTAAATGTAATTGGATTAAATGAAAATTTTCAGGAAGACTTATACCAAGAACAATTGATGCAGATATCAGATTATTTAGTACAATGTTTCAAGATTACTGGTGAAGTGAAAGAAATAAACGTTTTAAACGATGTGATGTATGAGGACACTCATGAAAACTGTAAAGCTGGGGATAGACTTTTTGCATTTGCTCCAAATGGCCGATTTTATATTTGTCCTAGTTTTTACAGTAATAATAAAAATGATGTTGGATGTTTAGAGAATGGCATTAATTTTGACAATAAATTATTCAATGCAAAAAGTCATTTTTTATGTAAGAATTGTAAAGCAAATCAGTGTTTGAATTGTGTTTATCTAAACAAAGAAAGCACTGATGAATTTAATGTTTCTCCATCATATCAATGTAGAAAAAGTAATATTGAGTTAAATGTCGCCTATGAACTTCAGAAACGTATACCCGAGGCTTTCATAAACAGTGTCAAGTTAGAGAAAGTGAAGAATTTAGATCCAATTATTTCAGCTAAACCTATAATGCCTCACTTTGATTATTAAGTAATAATGCAGGGTAGAAGTGTATTTTACTAATATGTTTCAGTGAAATTTTAATAATAACTGAATGAATATTATGAAACATTGGATTAAATGATTCGCATAAACGAAAAGAAAGGAGTAATATATACATGACCGCAAGACAAGTCGTTAAGAAAATAAGTGATGAAGAAAGAATAAGAATTGATACAATTTTGGAGAAAAAGCATGCTCTAGAAAATTTAGAAAAAATATCTAATCAATTAAGTGACAATAGTCTAATAAAATTAGATAAAGAGTATAAAACAACATTAGAACAATATAAGCAAATATGGCTTGAACTTTTTGAAACATACGCTTTATCTGCTGATAAAGATTGGAAAATTAATCTGTTAACTAACGAAATTTACACAGATGATAATTAAGTGAAGAAAATCAATAAAATAATCAGCAATATATTGTTTATATTGAAATTAATATTGAAGAATCAAGCATCCATTCTAGTTTTTTATATAATAATGCAAATAGTTAATACACTGGACCCATTGATATTCATGTTTTATATAACTAAAGTGATAAATATTCTTATGTCAACAGCTTCTCTTTTAGAGATATTAGAGTGGACATGTCTGATGATTATATGGAAACTAATTTCAAGTGTAATCTGTGGATGGATCAACATCTACATGATACCGACAAAAAGTTTAGTTTTATCAAAAAAACTACATTTGCTAGTTTATGAAAAATCAAGAAATGTTGATTATAGTTCATATGAAAGTCCTGATTATTTTGATAAATTTTCCATATCATTGGAACAAATGGATTCAAGAGTTATTTCAGTTATCCAAGATTTAGCAGGTTTTTTTGGATGTATTCTAGGGATATCAAGCTATATCGCGATTATTAGTATGTACGATGCAGCTTTGATTATTATAGTGATAATTAACGTCTTAATTATCACATGTTTTACAATGATAATCGCCAAAATCCAAAATAAGAGATATAAAGAATCAATACCTTTTGTAAGAAAGGCAGATTATTCAAAAAGGATATTTTATTTATTTGAGAATGCAAAAGAAATACGACTTAATAAAGGAATAAATCAATTACTGCTAAGAGATTATGAAAATTCTATGTATTCACAAATTTCTCTAATTAAGAAGTATGCACGAAAGACATTTCCTAATTTTTCATTAGAACAATTGATTTTGGTATTAACTTTAGGTATAGAGTATATGCAAATATCTCGCTCTGTAGTTTCTGGTAGCATTCTTGTTACCAACTTTTACCTATTACTATCTGGTGTTTCTCAAATGATAGATCAAATGCTTTCTATTATTAAAATTGCACCAAATTTCTATGAGCATTCATTATATATGGAACCTCTTGTAAATTTTTTAAGGCAAGAAACAGAGGACATTTTATCTACTACAGAAATTAATGAGATTCATGAAATCGCGTTAGAACATGTTTCATTTTGGTATAATGAGGATAACATAATCATAGATGATATATCTATAGTATTTCAAAAGGGAATACATATAATTTTAGGAGAAAATGGCGCAGGAAAAAGTACATTATTAAGTCTTCTTTGTCTGCTACGATCGCCAAACGATGGCTATTTGTTTGTAAATTCCATAAAAGCAAATAACTTTAATAAAGAAAGTTATTATGATAAGATGGGAGTATTATTTCAAGATTATGTGCTTTTCGCATTTTCTATTGCTGAAAATATATTGATGCGAAAGATTGAAAATGAAAATGATGAAAAGAAAGTCCAGAATGCATTAAAAATCGTAGGTCTATATGATAAAATCAAACAATTACCTAATGGTATAAACACTCAAGTATATCGTGAATTCGATAATGAAGGCTGTGTTCTATCTGGAGGTGAAGCACAAAGATTAGCTATGGCAAGGTTGCTAGTCAATAATTATGATGTAATCATATTGGATGAACCTTGTAGTTCTATTAGTCTCAATTCAAGAAGAATAATAATGGGGAAGATATTTGATTTATATAAAAATAAAATTGTATTCGTCGTAACTCATGATATTGATTGGATTGACAGAAAGGCAAATATATTTACTTTAAACAAAGGAAAACTAGAAGTAAGTTAATTTTAATATTAATGTTAAAGTTGGAAAAAGATATTTCCAATTAATTAAGCTTTGATTTGAAAGTAGTAATGCTATAATCAGGAGAGAAAACTACCTTTTAACATGCTTAGTGTTAAGACCAAAGCATTATGGACGTTTTTAAGGGGTCTCTAAATTGATTTGGGGAGAGCCTAAAAACCAGGGAAATTAAATTGGGGTTACTAGTACCCCGATTCAGTTTAAACCATTAAGACGCAATGTAACCTAATTGCGTCTTTTTAAGTGGGATAACTTCTGATGAGATCTGATTGTTGACATTATATAACAGAATGATACGACCCTTCGAATAACTGGCAGTCATATAGCTATCCTCTTGATCGATCACGTATATAGTATTTTTGTTACAGTATCCAATCCGTAATCGATCAATAATGAAATTCTCATCAATCCATTTATAGATATAAAATTGTTCGATCGTTGTACAGTTATATTCGTTCATGACTGCTCTTCCATTTCATATAATGTTCATGATTGCTTTTGCGTTTCCGCTCAATGACCGTTTCATCAGCCATAAGAGAAAACGTGCTCTCAGGGGTAAGTGTAAACATAAGCCTGTTTCTGAATCTGCGCCAGTTTCCATATCCGTTAGAAGTCCTTTTTACGTTCTTTATAATTTTGTTGCGATTCTCGATCAATGCGTTCGACATTGCTTTTCTATCTAATTCAGTATAAATACGTAATGAGTTTACTATTTCATGTTTCCATTCGTTGAGAGTGGAAGCGAAACTGCTGAATTCCTCCAAAGGACAGGCTCTGAATCTGTCTATCAATTCTTCCAGCTCATGGAGGGTTTCTGCTTCGCTCAGAACTCTTTTATCGTTTCGTTTCTTTGCTTCATCATATAGCTTTTTCGAACGGATCGTTGCTTTACCATCTTCTTTTATTTTCAGTTCAGGCAGTATTTCCTGATATGCAGGATCTTCTCCTTTCTCGATCAGTTTGATCGTATCATAATACATACAGAGGGAATCTTTTAAATTTATTGCAGTTTCCAGATGAGGATGAGATTCTTGAAGCTTATATTTGATATCATGATAATTCAGATATTGTTTCATCTTTCTGTTATAACGTTTCTTCTGATTGGCATCCAGCAGATGTTCATCATTTTTGAATAAAATCCAGCTGAATTTTTTAAGAAGATAATATTCATTTGATTTACGGCTGAATGATTTCTGTGTTTTGATCCTTATCTTGTCCAGTCTTCTGTTACACTCCTGTATTACGTGAAAGTGATCCACGATCACAATACAGGCTGGAAGATATCTCTGAGCGATTGAACGATACGTTCTCCACATATCTGTACTGAATACAGAAACTTCGCGACGTTCTTCAATAGGTATTGCGGAGAAGAAACGCATAAGATCCTCATAGGTTCTTGATGGCAGTATTTCAACTGGAGTTTTGTTTTTATAGTCAAGAAGAACACAGATGTATTTGCTTTTATCACTGCGGAATGCGTATACTTCATCAATACTGAGAAACTTAGGAAGTCGCCGCCGTCCGATGTCCACATGGGCATCAAATACATTCGCAATCGTAGTAGACGAAACATGATGCCTTCTTGCGACTGCGCTCATGGTCATATTAGGATCTTTCAGATCTTTCAAGATGAGTTGTGTAGTCAGGGAAGAATGTCTGAATGCTTTTTCAGTAAAAGGATTCATGGCGAAATAGGTATGATGACAGAAAGGACAAAGATAGCGGCGGTCTCTGAAACTGAGGACGGTTCTTGAGTCATTAAGGACAGAATGCTTGATTTTCCGTATATAATAATCTTTGATCAGCGGACGTCTCGCACCACATATGGGACAGGGTGGATATGTCGGATGTAAAGTGATATGGATAACGGTAACGTTGGCTGCAGGATCTCTTTCACACTTTACCAGCTGTATCTTATGAGGGTCAAGATTAAAAAGAGTGCAGATAAGATGGTCGTCTATGATTTTAGGCATAGAAAGGGTATCAGATAATGTATCAGAATCTTTCATTATGAGTTGGTTGTTACATTTATTTGATTTCATTGATGGAAATCCTCCTTTTCTTCTACAAATCAAGCATAATGCAGAATGAACAGGAGGTCACTTCTCAGATTTATTCGGAGGTTTGAAAACTGCGACATGAAAAGACCTGATCATGATCGTAGTGAGAAGAAATAAAATATGATTATGACAGTCAATGAACGATAAAAGAAAAACATAGAGATCCTGGCGTTTGCTCATGATACGATCTAAACCTGATTTCAATTTCATCATATTGATTTCTTTGTTTGCGGATCTTACTTCTTCTTTGGAAAACATCAGGATCATATGATTGAGAACAGATCTTGAAATATTCATAGCTGCACATACCTTTGTCTTATTACCTTGTATAGAACCGAAAAAATAAAGATAGAGTGTTTTGATGATAAAAGAATAAGAATAAGAGGAAAAGGGGAGGAGAAAAAAAGGAAGTATAGCGTGATAAGTGCCACATTCTTCACATTTCACAACACGGATATTGAGAATCAGGTATACATTTGATTCAATGTATACATAACGCTGATAGGAAGAATCGATAGAAAGGGAATGCTCATTGGAACATTTGTCATTAGGGCAGACAAAAGATTTGATATGGTTATCTACTTGTCTGTCATATAGCTCCTGTAAAGAAGATTCAGAAAGAGCTGAAGTGAAAAGTTAAATTCCACTTTCAAAAGGCGAATAAAAAATGTGGAACTTTCTTCTACAAAAGTCTATAC
>ERZ808029.307-NODE-307-length-33545-cov-28.728995_pt1 | contig 33545 bp, 39 predicted proteins | sample MGYA00380185_ERZ808029 | MGnify/ENA primary metagenome ERZ808029 (study PRJEB31490, sample SAMN06133404) | mouse gut metagenome | isolation source: M2_3 | host: mice | place: China: Chengdu | collected 2015-05 ... | reverse complement strand
TTCATTTGCTAAAAATCTCCTTTGTTTTGATGTATTTAAAAGTCGCCAAACTTTCTTACATCATACTGGGAGATTTTTTTATTGTCAAATTTCATGTTCTATAGGAATGCTTTGTTTTTTCTTTCATGCGCTTCGTTCTGCATTTACACAATCCTTTCCAATGTCAAGCCGCATTGTCTTCCTGCGACCTTTTTACATAAAATCTTCTGCTCTCCGATACCGTAACATAATCGTTGTAAATATCGGGGTGCTGAGCCTGAAGCCGGAACAGGTTATCCTTGCTGATATCCGGCTTGCGTGTCGGCTTGTAGGTAATAATGTAATCATTACCGCCGGCAGAGCACGCCGCTTCACAGGAACGCCCCATTTCGGCAACGATCCGACCCTGCAGCCGTTTCATTTCTCCCTCAATCTCCTTGATGCGGACATTTACTGCGGCTTTTTCTTCCTTTAGTTCCAAATACCGCACAAGCCCGCTTGAAGCATGCAGACTGAGTTCAATCTGCGGTGCGTTGACATCGGCAGCTCCGCAATGGTTTTTCACGCTTTCCAAAATCAAATCGCCGTCTTCCGTATAGGGAGGCGGCGTTCCGGTTTCCACATTGCCGTGCCAGAACTCACCCTCCAGCGAGATCAATTCCGCTTCGTAATCCATGTCGCGCTCAATATGACGGATGATGACTTCATTTTCGTTATTGCCGTACAAACAGCAGTAATAAACCTCGTCCACATTCATCACGCACATATAATGGCGTCCCTGGATTTCATAGTTGATCGGAACGATCTCCTCTCCGTCACGCCACCAATGGTCTTTGGCGTTGTAGTTTGTGGTCTTGATCTCCAGAATAGCCGTTTTTCCGTTCGGCAGTTCGATGAAATAATCGATGTCCGCCAGCATATATGGGTGTTCCGGGTGATAGAACATCTTTTTGATCTGATAGATGCGGTAGCCTGTTTTTCTGTGAAATATCTCAGCTACCAGATCCTCCAGCAGATGTCCCATTTTCTTCTGTACCCAGTTGCTCTCCGGATCTTCATACGACACGATTTTCAGTTTGTCATAATAGAGATCGCGGGCAGTCGCAAAGGGCGATACCCCAAGAATAGCGACAGCGTCGCTTCCACCGATTCCACGGCGGCGCCACTCCAGCCACTCATCCTCCGGCAGTTCAGCGGTGTCAACCAAAACCAACGGTTTGTAATTTCTTATTGCCGCCATATCATGAACCTCGATTTCGGGCCTGTTGCAGCCTTACAGAATATACATGAACAGCTTTCATCGGGTACTTTGCACGCTTTCGCGCCTCCTTTCTCAACATCTGCTGTTTGAGCGCAGCAGGTCTTGGCGTCCGCCTGTGCGAATGCCGGTAGTTTCGTCTTTTCATTCGTTTTCCACCTTTCTGAAAAATATTTATCCAAATGCCATGCGGCAATTTTGGCAATAAAAAAAGCGAGAACAACAACCGCGCCTTAAAAAGGTTGGCGTCCGCAAAAAAATTGCGAACCGGCGTCATTCTCGCAGAGGATATATCTATCCTGAAAACAAAAAATGCCAGTACATAACCGGCCTTACGGCACAGCTACACTACTGACATCATACAAACTTAACAGCATGTGCAATGCAGAAAACTCTGCTTTACCCATAGGGGCAACGCACAAAAATCAATTACGGAGTAAGTATATCACAATATATTGATTTTGTCAAGTTCGCAAATCTATATATGGTATTTTAGATTGGATTGCAGAAAAACAGAAGGGGCGTTCGTATTTACTATTGAACGGACAAGCCGTAAGAAGTGCCCGTTCATGCACCTTGAAAATTGAATACCCCTCCGCCGGGAGTTATACAGGATCTGCGGACAGTGTGCCATGAGATGAGCTCGCCCACAGAAGAATTGCCGCACAGCGGCAGCCTGACAATACGCGGTTGAAATGAGCGCAGGAAATGGCTCGACGGTTAGGTGTCTTTTGACCAAACAAATGGAATGATTTTTATATAGGGACAGTCTGTCAACGGGAACTTTTTTAAAAAGTAGTATAATGATAGTGTCGCAAGGATGCCCCGTTGTTGTAGGCTGTCGGAAAGGAGGGTATTATGGCGGAACAAAAGACAGCCATACCTGCAAACAAACGATTTTTAACAGCAACGGATGTCGCTGAACTGCTGGATGTATCTCGCAGCACAGCATACCGTATTATCAAACGGCTCAATGACGAATTGAACAAAGCCGGCAAATTAACGGTGGCAGGAAAGATATCTGCTAAATATTTTTATGAGAATACATATCTGTAAGTAAGGAGCGAAACCGTATCCGGGCGATGATAAATTATAGATTGGAGGTGAAATCATTGCCGACCTACAAAGACGAAAAGACAGGTTTATGGTACTGTAAATTTATTTACACAGATTGGACAGGAACCAAAAAGCAGAAAAAGAAAAAAGGATTTCGTCTGCAAAAGGAAGCTAAGCAGTATGAGCTTGACTTTCTCAGCAAAACCTCGAATTCTTGTGATATGCGTTTTGGCGATATGGTAGAAATCTATATGGAAGACTGTAGAGCCAGACTGAGACCTACTACCTATAAAGGAAAGGAGGATATTATCTCAGTCCACATTATGCCATATTTTAAGAACCTAAAGGTCAACGAAATCCAACCGATGACAGTACGCCACTGGCAGTCAGAATTGATGGGAAATCAAAAAAAATATAAGCCTACATATCTGAGAACGTTGAACAGTCAGCTGTCTGCAATCTTTAATTTTGCGGTTAAGTATTACGGGCTGAGCAGCAATCCAGTGCAGAAAAGCGGCTCTATCGGTAAAAAGCACTCCGGTTTGGAGCAGATTTGGACAGCAGATGAATTCAAACTTTTTGCAGAAGCTGTCAGCGATAAGCCGCAGTCAAAGGTTATCTTTAGTTTGCTTTTCTGGAGCGGAATGCGCTCCGGAGAAATGCTCGCCTTAAACCTGAATGATTTCGACTTTGAGGAACGGCAGGTTTCCATTACAAAAAACTATGCTCGGGTAGACGGTAAAGATTTATTTCTTGATCCGAAAACACCGAAAAGCAATCGCAAAATTACCTTGCCGCAATTTGTTTGCGATATGGTAAAGGATTATGCCGACAGATTGTACGGCTACAATCCGTCAGACAGACTGTTTGAAGTAACCAAACATTACTTAAAATATGAGATGGAGAGAGGCTGTAAGAGGACTGGCCTGAAAGAGATTCGGGTACACGATCTTCGTCACAGCCACGCCAGCTTACTCATAGAACTTGGGTTTCCGCCATTACTGATCAGCGAACGGCTTGGACACGAAAGCGTGACAACAACTTTGGAGATTTATTCCCACCTTTATCCGACAAAACATGGGGAGGTTGCGGAGCGTTTAGAGGCCTTTGCTTAAAGTTTTGCGTGTACCTTCCGTGTACTTTTCGTGTACCCGGAGAAAAAAAGAAACCCGAAAACCCTTGCAAATAAAGGGTTTTCGGGATAATGACTACTATTCGAACTCGACAAATCCTAATCAATTTTGTTTAGATATTGTTCTCTGCCGTGTTTGCAGTTCTTTTGATTTTTTGACATATCCATATTATCCTGCCTATATGAGCTAATGTTATCATTTTGTTATCGGTATTGATAACACTTGCTCCGTAACTGTGGATAATAACTATATATTCCGTTTTAAATTATAAACGGTTTTGCTTAAAAATACAACGTCAATTTCTGGTCTTTCTTCGCAAGTTATTCATCCAAAGTAATCCAAACTTCTGGTGTCAAATTTAGAGCAACCGTCGCCTTTTTAAAATCGTTCAATGCATCAAGCAAATGAAATGATTTAAAATCTGAAAGTTTATTTAACGTCTTTCGATTAACTAACATCCACAAGCATACACTACGTCCATTGAATACATTTTCTCCTATTTCTCCTGCATTAGCCAGTCTCAAAGATGTTGTAGCCTGCTTTACCAAATAAACCAAATCTGCTTGTTGATGCTGATCCTTTATCATAATTACATTCTCATCATCCATAAGATCTGCCTTCTCTATACAATATTTCCCATTAATGTATACATTATCTTTATGTAATTGCGTATATTTACCGCTCGCTACCAACGAAGCAATTAATTCCGTTTCCGTTTGATTTGTGGATTGCTTATGGAAAAAATTAATACTATCAACTTGTTCTTGGATAAATTCAACATATGATTCACTAAACTCAACCCATTCATTTTGAAAGAAAACATAATATTTTCCATTAAATTCTACAGTAATTTGTAATAACTCCTTTAATTTCTTGGCAAATAAAGATTCATCATTTTCATTATAAAATATCACTCTGATAGAATTATATTTTTCTTTGATTTTTTCTCTATTGTTCGAAATCGCTTCACGAATATAATTTATATCCAAAGTATCACTAATATCTGACAAATCCGTTTTGAAAAGTTTAAGCGAATATCGATAATCATTTGAGAAATTAAAACTCACTCCTGTTAGCCAATAATCACTAACATCAACATCCATAACAAAATCCATAAAATGCTTATCTAATTCTTCATTCAATGCTGTGAGAACACTCTTATCAATAACTTTATGATATCTTGGAAGTTTAATATTCACTTCTGTTTTCAATGCTTTTTCAATCTCATCCGTAAAACGATAAAGTTCAAGCGGGCTTAAATGAAAACCTTTGCCAAAGGAAAATCGTGCAGATTCTCCAAAATCAGCGGTCTCCCCCCATAACTCCTTGTCTATCGTTTTACATTTTACATAACTAAATGCCTCACCATAATCACGAGAATCATCAAACTTTCTATTTCGTAAATATGATGTTATATCCTTTTTCCCGGCCGACGTAAATGTTTGTGAATGTTTCATTTTTAGCCCTTGTGGATCAAGAATTCGTTCTGCAAGATTCAAGCCAAAATCTTTATCACAATATTTGCGAACAATAAAATGCGTCTGCCCATAAGAAAATACATATGAATAATCATTTTTTTGTATTAAGAAAAGTCCCGAAACGGATTCACTACCTATATTTTCAGTATAGTATGTAATTTTTTCTTCTGATAATAATTGCTGATAATATTCCAACCAGCCTCTATTTTCGGAATGTCTTTTTCGCAGATATAGTGCAGAATAACTGTTTTCATCTTCATTATCTGCCTCGCATTCAAATCCATTATCCTCCAACTCAACTGTCAGGTCACCAACTTTATCATTTTCAATTTTAAAAACATTAATTTTCATATAATCTCACCTTCTCACTTCACAGAATTTATAGCATTACATATTTTTTCTCTGAGCCCTTCTCTATTTGTAAGTATATAAACCATATCCAAAATCGCTATTTTCTAATCGCTTTTTCCTGTATCTTTAATAAGATTCCGTTTCAATACCTGTATTGCTTCCTGATTCTTTTTAAGGAGTTCAAGTTGTCGATATGCCTTTTCTCGTAATATCTTTAGTCGTTCAATTTTAGGCACTTCCTGCCTTATCAAATCGGCATTCGTATCTTCCAAATTGATAAGCACAACTAATTCTTCTGCTGAAGCGAAATCTCTGATATTCGGTGTTTTTCCACTTATTCCTTTTTCGCTTCTCCATTGCGCCGCCGTTTTTCCAAATAAAGCCATATTCAAAATATCTGCTTCTGAAGCGTATGTATATGCCATCTCCTGCGGAGATAATGTCGGTGTTATCAGGAATTCTTTTACTGCGTCTGTATGGATACGATAATTTATTTTTGAAAGTTCCCGCTTTGCATCCCATCCAATCGCTAATCGATTTGCTTCGTCTTTCTTTAATCGCTGATAGTCCTTGATAATATAAAGTTTAAATTCTGGAGAAATCCACGAAGCAAATTCAAAAGCAATGTCTGTATGCGCATAAGTGCCTCCATATCTCCCCGATTTTGATATAATACCGATTGCATCCGTTGCTTTTATCCACTGTTGCGGCGTCAATGTAAATGCATTATCTCCCGACTCTGCTTTAAACCTATCGAATTCGATAGGTTTAAAATTGGGGTTGTGGATTTGCTCCCACAACCCCAAAAATGAAATCGCGGAATGGTTACGCATCCAATTTGCCACCACAATAAACGCATTATCTGGATTTTTATATTTAGCAATATCCGTCAGTGAAATATAAGCGTCCTCATTAACAACATCGCCCATTACTCTGATTTCCATTCCGTTGGCATCTATCTTCATGTTTTTCATCGTTTTTCATTATCTCCTTCTGCCATGTTACAGCCGGCAAACCATTATGTATTCTTCTTCATTTTCCTTTAGCACTTGAAAACCTACTTTCCGATACATATGAACTGCATAATTCGCTTTTTGGACGGATAAAGATATCTGCTTATATCCTTTGTCTTTCAGAAATTGTAGCATTTTTTTCATAAGTTCTTTACCTAACCCTAAATGTCTGTATTCCTCAAAAAGTGATATTGCAAGCGAAGGCGTTTCATCATCAATATGCCCATAATCATTCATAATACGCACCCACACCGCGCCTACAATCTTTTCTTTTACTTCCGCAACCAAACACCAATCATCTGATTTTCCAAAATCAGCAATATATACCTGAATTTCTGGCTGTTCAATAATAGCTTTTGGCGGCTTTTCCGTTCCCTCTGGAATAAAAATCGCTTCATACAGAAACTCAGATAATATGCAATATTCATTTTCTCTTATTTCTCTAATCCGATAATCCATACTTATAACCTCAAAAAATCAAACAACAAAATTAGCGACTCCATATATTAAATGACAAATTAGAAAAATGAAAATTGGCACAACTGCTATCATATTTTTTCTATCAATAGCAAAAAACATAAATGCCAAACATGGGGAAATTGTCAACCCCAATATAACACCTGTATTCACAACACCTACATAATAGCTTACCCAACTTGCAAAATATATTAAGCAACAAATTATCACAAAAATAATCAAAGGAGTGATATGGAATTTATAGTTCTTTATGTTTACAAAAATACACAAAGCTATAACCATCAAAACTTGACAGACAGAAGCTATGGTATCAATCACTTCAGTAACCGATTCCGTCCTTAATACATCATTAGGTGCTGGAACAGCAAACCAAATAAGGTTAGGTATCATTATAATCAAAAACAATAACAGCCCATAAATATTGAAACCAAACTTATATTCTTTTAGCACCAAATTCACTCCTTTATTTCCTCTTTTAATAAAGAGTACATTTTCATATCTATCACTTTACCATTCTTCACCGCATTGCTTCTCAATGTACCCTCATACTGAAATCCTGCTTTTTCAAGTGCCCTGCAAGACGCTATATTATAAGCAAAGGGCTCTGCGTAGATACGGATAATATCGCTGTTAGCAAAAACATACTCGCAAATTTGCTTAACAGCTTCGGTCATAATGCCTTTGCCCCAATATTCTTCGGCAATATAATATCCTAACTCGGCGGTTTGCCTATGAATATTGCCCTGCCGAAAAATGCCGATACTGCCAATCACCATATTATTTACAGTAATAGCAAAAGCAAAGGTTTCGTTTTCATCTGCGGAAAGCATAGCGGAAATAAACTCTTTTCCATCCTGTTCGGTATAAGGATAGGGTAAACCATCACGAAGATTATCTTGTACTTTTCTATTTGAAAGCGCAGCCGCCAAATCTTTTGCGTCTGATAGTTCCCATTTTCTTATTCTGCATTTCATTTTCCAAGTCCTCTCAATTCACATTGTCAATTATTTTTCAGTTTTTTCTCCATGATTTCATAAACCAACTTCACATCATTTTCCAATTCGTATATCCCATGCCCCACCGTTTTATAGCCTCTATGCTCATATAAACACGCTGCCGGAAGCGAAGCGTCCAAGATAACCGTATCATATGTTTGGGAAATTTCCTTTTCCAAACAATTCATAATATACGAGCCGCAGCCTTGATTTTGATATGCAGGCAGCACATATACTCCTGTAATATGGTTATCATCAAAACAACCCGTTCCGACAATTATATCGTTATACACCAACACTCCCATATTTCCCGATGCTATTCCGTTTAGAACGTGTTCTTTACTATGATGTCTGCAAAAGAACTCCACTACTTCCTTTGGATAATATTTCGGATATATGGTTTCAATAGCCGTATGCAAAACATTTTGAATATCGTCCGCTACTTCAAAAGTTGCTCTTATATATTTCATGTTGATCCTCCGACAAGCCATCTCTCATTCTGACTTTTCTTATCAATTATACACGAAAACGTAGGCTTTTTCAATTCCCCAAACTACTTTTGTTTAGGCTTATGCGGCGCTCCCATATACCGTAGAAGCACCGCCCCACCTCCTATAAATAAATTATCTCATGCTCTACAACTTCCCTCACACAAGCCCGAATATTATTCATTTTTTGAACCCATAAAAGCTGGTTTTCTGCCTTTAACTGTTCCGTTACTCCTTGCCTGTCGGCATATTGCTTTACCAGCCGAAAAAACATATCTTCTGCCTGTTCATCCACACTTGTCAGATATTCATTCAGCCTGCCGCTTGTTAGCAGATTAAGATAAATAAGCTGTTTATTTTCTTTTAAATACCACAAATATCGCTGTTCCCATATGCCTATCAGCTTTTCTTCTTCGAGAGGTAACGCAAGCTCTGGGAGGTAATAGTCGCCTTGTTTTGCATACCAAAGACCGTTATTTTCGTCATAAATCCTATTTTCCATAATGTTTCCTACCTTTCCTCTTTGTTGTTTTTAAAGTGCTTTCCACGCTGTTTCAATTTCTGCGCCGCTTTTGCCTGCTCCAAAAGGCTGTCCATCTGCTTACTTCCAAATGCCTTGCGGAGCAGCTTATAATCTTTGTTTTCCACACGGAGGTTTTCATTTTCCCCTGCCAGTTTCTCATTGATTCTCCTTAACCCCTCATTTTCACGGTGGAGATTGCTGTTTGTAACATTTAGCCGATAGTAGCTGTCCCACGCTTCAAAGCACCTTATAAGAGCTGTTTTAACAAGCGATTTCAGCTTTTGCACCAAAGGCTCTGCCACTTTATTCTTATATGACTTTGCCGACATCAACCCTTGCGGCTCTGGTAACTGGTACTCTGGTGAAGTGTCAAGCACCTGTTCCAAAGTTTTTAGATTTTCCATGCCTTTGTCGTAATTCTCCACCCTGTCCGACAATACTTGAAATTCCTCTTTTTTCTCTAAAATCTGCCCCTCAAGCTGGATGACCTCTTTTTCCCGCTCCTGCTTTTTATAATCAAAGACAGACAAATGTTTCTCATGCGTGCCTTTATGCTCCCATTCAATGCCATGCCGCCCCATCACAGCGGCAAGGTTTTCTTTTTCGGACTGTACCCACTGGCTCCACTCCGTATCGCCACGGGAACCGCCTTTGAATCCCTGCACCGCTAACGCCTGCTTCAAAGATACCCTTGTATCAAGCCCACGCTTGCTGCCAGTCGTGAACGGAACAAAATCAATGTGCAAATGCGGCGTTGCTTCATCCATAAAATATAGCCCCTCCCCGCAACCTGGCGGAAACAGAGGATTTTACAGTATGTAAAATTGTGTTTTATGTTAAATAATATGTATTTAAAAAGACCAGTATTTTCTTACTTTAAAATACCGGTCTCAACATCTTACTTTTTAATCTCAACTTTTTATACTTTTGGCTCAGTCAATATATACATCAGTTGACTTGCCAATGTAATTTGCTCAATAGCTTCACGTTTTGTGTAAGTAAGATTCGCATGCGATGCTGGATTGCGATATGCCATAAAAGCTCCCTCAAACAAAGCACAAACTCCTTTACAATAATTCTTTCCACTAACAGTAGTTGTATCACAATAATGATATATACCATTTTCACTAAGTAATGCCCGCATAACATCCAACACTTTTGGTGGAACTGTAACTCCTGGTTTAAGTTCTTGAAACATCTCTCTTAACTTTGTTTCAATCTCTTTGAGTGCCTTTTCGGCAGCCGAAGCAAAATGACCATCACAATATAATTCTCTGGAAATATTAACAATCCTTGGATGAATATTTCCCCAAAATTGAGAGTTTTTAGGCTCATGTCTGATCTGCTTTATAATTATAAAAAGTTCACCAAAAGCTGCCAAATTGATATCAATTGCACCATAAGGATTAATAACAAACAAAATATTTGCAATTCTAGGTAATTCTACACTATAAAAATAGTATTCATCATCTATATTTTCTGCTATGACATATATCCATTTTCTTATTTGTTGTACATCTACTTTAGTAAGCTGAAAGGGAAACCTGCCTATCGAATTATTTACATTTTCTATCCATTTGTACAATTTATTTATCTCTTCTTCATAAGGTATTATCATAATATCACCACCATAAATTATTTTTAACGGCAATCTTCTTTTATTGCTTGGTCACTAATTTTTCCATTATTCTCAATATTATATATTTTCCAAAAAACCCCGATTGGACATAATGGTGTTTTTAAAATTCTTTTTCTTGGATCAGAACTACATATTTCAGAATAACAAGTTTTTTCTACTGAACGACAACATATCTCCAGCAATGGACAAGTTTTTTTCCTATAGGAACCAGTACAATCAAATAATTGGCTGATTGCCATGGGAGCTAATATGTATTCTAAATCAACTGGACTTCCATTCAAATATGCTCCATGCAATAATTCACCCTGTCCGTTTACTACGTTAGGCCCACCAAATCTATTCATAATCTGCTGCCAAAAGCCAAATCGATATCCCGGATCTTCCGTACTCAAAGCAGCACTAATAAAACATTTACATTTTTCTCGGAAATTACATCCGATTTCATATCTGGTAAGAATCCACAATTTAATAGGTTGAAAATCAATTACTGTTTTTGGATAAAGATTTTCAAGAAATTTTTCTATTGTATCTCTTCTTCCTCGAAATCCTATATTAAAATTTTCATCTATAAACTTCACTATATCCAAGGTATTTTGCGGGATAAACTGTTTTTCTTTCATAAGACGTAATGCCTTTACAAAAAATACCCCTCCCGCTATTTCTAATAACGCCAACTCACACAAAGCCATAATCCACATCTTATTTTCTGAAAATTCATTATATTCATATTCACAGATTTTTTCACATACATTGTATGGAAATTCATCATATCTTTCCCTTGTATTATATAATCGTCTTTCCACTAAATAAGCCATATTTTCAGATATACAATGATTTCCAAATTGAAATTCTCTGCAACCATTATATCTGACGAGCACATAATCAAGCTCATCATTTGATTCAATTTTAACACTATTAATATGAAAAATAGTATCATCTACATTCCTATCACCATAACACAAACTATAATTTCTTCTATTGGTCGTTAGAATTTCTTCTTGGTCTTTATCCTCTTCGCTTGTATTTTTAATTAATTCTTGTAAGACATAAATAGCATTTATAAAACCAAATGTTGTAGAAACATCCTGAAGGTAATGGCAATATTCATGTATAAAAGTTCCTTTAACCTCTGGGGGATTCTTTTCAAAATCACCAAAATCAATGTAATCCTTCGTATAAATATAAAAAAATGATGGCATATAGTAACCGCACAAATCGTCAAATAATTTCAGCATAAAGCTACCTTCTCTCATTTTTCCTATAATTATACAATAACTGAAGCTGAACTACCAGCCCCTTTATCTGAATAATAACCAATAGGTATGCTTTTGACATACCTTAATGGCTTTTTATTATTTTCTTCTTTATATCAAAATTCCATCCTTAAGCCTATACCATCTTCTTCAGTATCCCGACATTCTTCTTCGCCAGTGACTTCTTCGTTGCCGCAAGCTTCTGCCGCAGCCTTTCATTCTCCATCTTAAGTTCTTCTACCTGCTTATGCAGCATGGCCAGTTCACTGTTCATCGCCATGTCCATCACTTCACGCCTTGGGTCCACCATTCCCGCCTGCTGTTCCAGCGCCCGGTCGATTTATTCGCCATCTTCACTTTCTCCTTTCAGACCGCCGAGGATAACCGCAATCAGTTCGATTGTGTCAATAAGTTCTTCATTTACGCCCCCACCCGCTTCAATCCTCTGCAATTCTGCAAGGACAACGGCAAGCTCATTGCGGAGAGCCTTATACACCCTCGGATTGCCCTGCACCACCACGTCCTGGCATAAGAGCCGCCTTGTGATATAGTCCTGCTTGGTAAGCCCCGAAAGCCGCACCGCTTTGTCAATCCGCTCATTTTCTTCGGGAGATACCCGAAAAGCAACGGTCTTGTTCCTCCAACGGTTACAGTTGTCCAAATTCTTTGCCGACATATTAAAAATCCCCCTTTCCTAAATCGTCAAGCCTGTCTGCCATTTCTGCCTGCTTTGACGGAAATAAATGTGCATACCTATAAGTGATTTCAATGCTTTCATGCCCCACACGGTCGGCAATCGCCACCGCCGAGAACCCCATGTCAATCAACAGACTGATGTGGCTATGCCGTTACGGTATAATAACGACAAACGGAAAAAGCCTTTATTTTCAAGGGGTTTGAGCGTTTGCCGTCATTTATTCAATTCCTTTTCCAAGTTGAAACATGGCGAGAAAAATATCGAAAAAAGGAGGCTGTTTCATTAACGACAAAATTTAATAGTGCCAGCGGTCCGGTGTATTGCCTGACCGCTGGTTGCCGTGGGCGTTTCACTTTTATAGGTGGGCGCCCTTTTTTTATACCCATTTTCAAGAGAAAGGAGATTCACATGGAATTAAACGAAATGGAAAAACGGATGCTGTTTCAGGTTGAGGGCGACTATCAATACAAAGTCCTGAACGAGCTCCACATGGCTGCCCGGTACACAAAGGACCCTGAACAGCGGAAGGCAGCGGAAAGTCTAATGGCAAAGCTGCGCGTCCTGACGGATGACGAGTGCATGGACATCGTGTGGGATATTCAGAAGAATTACCTCCTGCCCTACCCGCCCCGGACGATTGGGGAAAAGATTGCGGAGGCCAGGCAGCGATCCGGTGCGGAAAAATTGAAAGGGCATGACATCATGGCCCTGGAACGCTTTGCCCCAGAGGTACGGCACATGATCATCTTCAATGTGCTGTCTTATAATTCTTCTGTCGGCGATAAGGGCGATAAGATGCGCCTGTTCCTTACGGATGCCGGCTACCAGAAATTTTTAGACAGCCAGGAACGGGGCGAAGTCAAACTGAAAAACCATGCGAAGGTCTCAGACGGGCATCTCCACTATGACCGCAGGGACCGCGCCTTGTAGCCCGGAGGGAAAGGAAGGAGGTTTTTGTTATGGCTGTATTCCGGGTAGAAAAAACAAAGGACTTCACGATCATGTGCAACCACCACCTGCGCAATACGGAACTGTCCTTAAAGGCAAAGGGGCTCCTCTCGCTCATGCTGTCACTGCCGGAAGATTGGGATTATACCACAAAGGGGCTCGCCCATATCTGTAAGGATGGCGTGGATTCGATCACTACCGCCCTGAAAGAGCTGGAGCGGCACGGGTATCTCACCAGGCAGCGCCTCCGCTATGGGAACGGACAGCTCGGAGACATTGAGTATACGATCCATGAAAAGCCTGTAAATGCTGAAAAACAGGAGTACTCACCTAAACGGGAAAATCCAAGACAGGTAAATCCAGGACAGGCAAAACCTGAACAGGCCGAACCTGGACAGGAAAATCCCGCACAATTAAATACTAATCCACTAAGGACTAAAAAATCAAAAACGGATATATCAAGGACCCATCAATCAATCTATCCGGCAGAGCCGGAGGCGGCAGGCCGCCCGGATAGGATGGATCGGATAGAGCTGACAGACGCCTACCGCGAGATCATTAAAGAAAATATTGAGTATGACTGTATGGTTTCCCGTTATGGGAAAGAACGCTTAGACGAGACTATGGAGCTTATGCTTGAAGTGGTTTTGTCCAAGCGTCCATATATCCGTATTGCCGGAGATGATTTTCCCAGGGAGGTGGTAAAGGGCCGTTTCCTGAAGATCAATTCCGGCCACCTGGAGTATGTCTTTGACTGCATTGACAAGAACACCACAAAAGTCGGAAATATCAAGGCATACCTGCTGGCAGCGCTGTATAATGCCCCGGCAACAATGGACAGTTATTACCGTGCCGAGGTCAATCACGACCTATACGGCTGTTAGGCGCCTTCGGGCGTCTTTTTTCATCACAGAAAGGAGGCGGGGCACGATGAAAAGAAATTCTGTGCCGGCACTATGCCCGGCGTAAGCAAAGAGCAGATTCAGGCAGCGAGGGAGGCGGACCTGTTTGCTTACCTGCAGTTCCATGAGCCTGGGGTGCTGAAACGGGACGGGCCCAATTACCGCCACAAGGAACATGACAGCCTGGTTTATGTGACCGGGAAAAGGTATTGGTACTGGAACAGCCGGGGCCGGAGTATCAACGCCCTGGATTATCTGATCCAGATTCGGGGCTACGGGCTGGTGGATGCGGTCCATACGCTGGTAGGCGGGGAAATCCGGCAGACGCCGGCCTATCGGAGTACAACAGCAACAGACCGTGTGCATAAGGAACAGGAAAAGAAAACATTTTCCCTCCCCTGGGCCAGACGATGTGCCACTTCTGCCGTTTCTTATTTGCAGCGGCGCGGGATCAGCTCTGATGTGATCAGCCGGTGTTTCCGGGACGGGCTGTTCTATGAGGCGCGGTATCATAGCGAGCCGGTCTGTGTGTTTGTGGGAAAGGATGAAGCCGGCAAAGCAAAGTTTGCCTGTATGCGGAGCATTGCCGGCAGCCTTAGGAAAGATGTTTACGGCAGCGACAAGGAATATAGCTTCTGCTATCCACCCCGGAATCCGGGCAGCCGGCATGTTGCAGTATTTGAGGCGCCCATTGACGCCCTCTCCCATGCCACGCTGCAGGAGTTAGAAGGCTGGAAATGGGACGGCTACCGGCTGTCCCTGGGCGGCACTTCCCATGTGGCGCTGATTGCATTTTTGAAACGCCACCCGGAAATCCGGCGCGTCAGCCTCTACATGGACAATGACCTTGGCGGCCTTAAAAATGCCAGGAGGATCAAGGCAATGCTCCATGAAGATCAGCGGTTCAGACATATCCGGGTGGGAATCAACCCACCCCGCACAGGGAAGGACTACAACGAAATGCTGCTCCATGTTGCAGAACAGATGAAAGGCCATCAACAACAATGCCGCCAGAAACAGGCGGCTATTTCAATTTGACAGGAGGATTTTAGAAATGATGAACACAGAGAACACGGCTTTACAGATGATTGCCGAAGCTGCCCGGTGCCCGGATTATGGCCCCGACATGGTTAAGGTCCTGATGAAAAAGCTGGGTATGAACGAGAAAGGCTTTGCGCTCCTGATGAACGTCGCCCCTTCCACGGTCCGGCTCTGGACCAGCGGCGCCGCGCAGCCAAGCGGAACGGCCAGGCGGCTCATGCAGATTTACGAGACCGGGCCGGAGATTGTCGGCAAGATTGCAGGAGGGCAGCCGCCGGCAGATGGGGGGAATCTTTAAATGGCACAGGTCACAATGAAAGATGATGCGCTTCCACAGATTCACTTAGTCCGCGATACGGATTTAGGCGTATTTGCCTATGAGCTCCATATCCTGGCCGGGGATTTCCTGCGGGAAAGTGAATTCAACCTGCACACATTGGCAGCCAACACCGGGCCAGATTCTATCGCTGTCATGGGGAAAAAACATATGTGGCTCTCGGATGCGCTGCTTGCCTACTGCCCTTCGGCGGAGCTTTACCGGATGGCTGCCATGACAGAATACCCCGCCGCAAGAGCCTTCCTGTTCCACACGGAACGAAGGGAGGACGGGCGCCCGTATGGGGATGTCCTGATGATGGACCTTGACACGCTGCGGCAGGACATAGAAAGAAATACCCTCTACCCTTACGGCGTCAGCATGGAATACCGGGACGGCACGAAGGCGGAGGCAGGAATTGAAAAATGGGAATCAATGGAGCTGTGCGAAAAGGACGCCCTGAAAACCTGGCGCTACCTCTATGCGCCGGAGCAGGTGACGGAATGGCAGTACCGTTATTCTAACCGGTTCAGCCAATGGAAGGAGCAGGCCTTTTCCTATATGCCCCAGGATTTGGAGGAACGTCTGAATGTGGAGTATATGGATGAGGCGCAGAACCCGGACACAGATATGTACCGCATACCCCTGGGGACAGCCAAACAGTTGCTTCTTGACGGGGCCCCGGTCTACCGCCTCCTACCAGGAAGAACGGAAAAAGTTGCGCCTGTTGCGGCTGTCCGGGCGGGCCTCTGGTATGAGAATTACCGGGAGTTTGCCGTTACCCCGGAGGACCTGGGCGCACTTGACCGGCTGGTCCGCAGGGAGGCGGACCGGCTCATGGGAATACATACGCAACTTAATAAAATACAGGGACGCCGCCCATCCCCGGAGCGGTGATTTTTTATGACTGGAGGTGATACTGGTTGGCTGACAACATACAGCATGAAGATTTTGGGGAAAAGATCGGCGGCGCAAAAAAAGATTTATGGAAGGACCGGGGGCTCTATGTGAACGACCTGGACGCCATGAATGAGCGTGAAGCCGAGAAATTCGTAAAAAAAGATAATATCTGGAAGAAACCGGATTATACGGCCATGCTTGATGACGGGATTCCCCTTGGCGTGGTCTATTTTATCAAAAAGGCGAGGGATGGGCTGAATGCCTCCCCGCAGTATTACCGCAGGGACGACACGCCGGAAAAGCGCCTTGCAAGACAAAAAGAATATATCCAGACGGTACGGGAGCTGCAAAGCGCGGTCTCGGAGGTGCGCACCGTGGAGGACGCAATGAAGGCCTATGACCGTTTCTTTGTGGAAAACGGATATCTGGAACAGGTGCAAGGCTGGGGCAGCGGCATCCATTACCAGGCGACGGAAAAGGGCCGGGAGAACCCGGCCATTACAAACAAGCTGTCCAATGCCCTGATGGTCCGCTCTGCCGGGTATTTTGAGCGTAACTTCACACAGAAAGCGCAGAAGGAACAGTTCGGCGTTTCCAAAGACCAGAAGGTGCCGAAGGGCTATGCGATCCATTTCAACGACGGGAAGAATACTTATTCCAAAAATAATGACTGGAAACCTGATACTTATTATGTGACGAAGGGCTATTCCATCTTGCAGACAAACTTTGAATCGCGGGAGGCTGCCCTGAAATGGGTGCAGGAACTGGCAAAAGGCCGAAGCAAAAGCGGAAAGACGCGGTTTGTACCTCCGCAGCTTTCCCATGTGCGGCGGACCGGGCCGGATTACCGCAGCGGCGTGGAGATCACCGGGCAGCACTACCTTGATACTTTCGGATTCCGCGGCGGCGAGTTTGGAAACTGGATGAACCAGAATGACCGGCAGGCTTCCCTCAACATGGGCTTCGAGGCGCTGAAGGATCTGGCATCAGCCTTGCAGATCAGTGATAAAGATATTGCCTATCAGGGAACGCTTGCTATCGCTTTCGGCGCCAGGGGCAGCGGGAACGCGGCGGCCCACTATGAACCGCTTCGCAAGGTTATCAATCTCACGAAGATGCACGGGGCCGGCTCTTTGGCCCATGAATGGTGGCACGGGTTTGACGATTACCTGGGTACGAAGATGGGCGCAAAGGGGATGCTCTCGGAACAGCCCCACCTCTATGCGCCGTTCCAGAAGCTGATTGATACCATGAAATATAAGCTGGAGACGCCGGAGCAGGCGGCAGCCCGTACCGAAGCGCAGGCAGAGCGCACCCGGAAAAATGCGGCAGGCTGGCTGGATTCGGCGGTGCTCGGTTCCCTGAAACGGCATGGCAGTGAGGAACAGATGGAAACCTACGCAGTTCTCAGGGAGGCGTTTCTGTCCGGCGAGGTCGGTTCCGTGGAACAGATCAGCGCTTTCAAGAAGTCTGTCACCGGGCGGGTGATCCCCAAAAGTGAGCGGGAACGGCTGGAAATATTCGAGCACATGCTGTCCGGGATGCAGGCACAGGAGGCGCCGCAGATCGGGCGGGTGGAAACCGATTTTTACCGGAATTCCGTGCGTATGGGTAAGGAGTGCGAAAAGGACGGCGGCTATTGGGACAGCAATACGGAAATGACCGCCAGGGCCTTTGCCTGTTATATTAAGGATAAGCTGCCCTGCCAATCGGATTATCTGGCGGGCCATGCGGACTGTGCCGTTACCTTTGTTTCCGATAAAGACGGAAAAATGGAGGTTCTGAAAGCCTTCCCGGAGGGTGAGGAACGGAAAGCCATCAATGCTGTGTTTGACGAGATCGTGGCAGACCTGAAACGGGAGCAGATACTTACCCATTCGGACGAAACGCTGCCCCTTCCGGCGCGGCCACTGGCGGAGAATGAACAGATTTCCATATTTACGGCAGACCGGCCTTCGGTAATGGAACAGCTTGCGGCGAAGAAACCGGCAGAAAAAACTACCCCGGCACAGGCGGCCCCGAAAAAGAGCCATGCGCCGGAGATTTAAGTCCAGCTAATAAATGTCAATAGCAAAATGAGAAAAATCGAAATTATTTTTAAAGCAAAAAAGGCGCACTTACCCCTTGGTGAAAATATCATTTTTTCAAAAGATATTGATTCGCTGGATTTACAGTATTTTATGCGGCTATGTCGCATTTAGCAGCATTGTGTTTTTTGATATGCTCCTGCGGAGTAATGATTTCAAAAGGTTTATTGTCCCTGAGTATTGCAAATATCATGTTGCATACTTTGTGTGAAACAGCCCCCATTGCCACGAGTTTGGGTTTTGATTCACATTTTTTGAGGTAGTAATCACGCAGAATCGGATTTTTGGCTTCTCCCGTGCGGGATGTGCCGATGCTTTGTAAAGCCAGTGTATGAACCACCCGCCTGGCTATGGCGGAGCCCCTTTTAGACATTTGGGTTTTTGTGCCTTCAAATTTGCCGGATTGTTTTACTGCCGGATCAAGACCAAAGTAAGCAAAAAGCTGTTTTGGCTTGGAGAATGCAGAAAAATCTCCAATCTCTCCCATGAGGGATACGGCGGATAAGAAACCAGCGCCTTTGAACGTTTCGATCAAATGGATCTGCCTGACAAAGTCGGTGGCTTCATTGGCATCAACAAGCTCATGCATGGAACCCAGGATGCCTTTGATTTCTTCGTCATATTTACGGATGAAACCAATATAAAGGCGGATGCGTTTGATGTTGCTGTCAATGATGTAACCGAATTCATTTGCTTCATTTGCAGCCTGAATAATGGCATTATACTTGTTTAAAGCATATGTAAGTCCAAAGCGGGCAGTAGATTTAATGGCATCAATAATCTCTTGTCGGTCTGCTTCAATAAATGCAGCCGGGGAGGTATACGTCTCTAACAGTGTAAGTGATGTATTAACCGTAACCTTGGAAAAAATGCCAAGGTATTGGGGAAATGCCATGCGCAGTTCGCCTTGGAGTTTGTTCACATAAGCACTGCGGTTATCCATTAAATCGTAGTATTCACGGCAGAGATTCCGGCAATTAAGGGCAAGGTCGGATGGCATGAGGGAAACTTTTAAATCAGGTTTCAAACCAACTAATGCAGCCTTTTTTGAATCAAAACGGTCATTATGCACTTTCCGTATGTTGATATTTGTGCTATTCTTAGTGATGATAGGATTGATAACAGACACGTTAAAACCCTTATCACGAAGATAGCAGAAGAGTGGGTAATGATAGATTCCCGTGGATTCAAGGAAAATGCGACTTTCCAAAGAATACAGCTCTTCTGCTTCTTTTATTTTAGAAACAGCGGCTGTAAGGGAATCCATGCTGTTATGCAGGATTTTATAAGGCTTTCCTACAAACTGCTGGTTCGGGAGTGCGATAGACATCCAGGAGAAGTCAGCACCGACGTCAATACCAACAGAGATGAATAGTTCATCAACATTAAAAATAACTTTGTTAGACATGAGCGAAAGCTCCTTTCTGATAGGAATCCATTTCCAATCTGGCAGGTACACAACCTAGCGTGTTATGCGGGTATAGCCTCCCGGCTCCCAACCAGCTAAAACATAAAACCCTGTCGAATGGACTAATTGACTTCACTGTAGGTATCAGCTGAACAATCAGCTTCCCAAGGAGGTGGACATTCTTTGTCCTATCCTAAGAGATAATACCTTATGTTTTATCTGGTGTCTATCAGGAGCCGTCAGACATGATAATTAATATGGACAACATCTGATGAAGGAAGAACGCCTTCTTCTGTTATCTAATTTTAGAAATTTATTAACCAAGTAGTCTTGATTGACTACACCATTATTATACTAGGAGGTGGAAGGATTGGAGGAAAACAAAGATTACCGGGTGCACCGCTCTGGGGACCTGTCGGAAGGCTACAAGCTCCGGGTAGAACATACAGTATCATGTGAGAACATGGATATTTCACCGTTGATTGCACAGGGTGCAGAAACGATACAGGCCATGCGCCAGGACAGCATTGAAGGAGAAAAGAAAGCCTATGACATCGTGGTGGCGGCAGCAAAGCAATGGGAACAGCAGGCGGCGGTCACGCAGCGGCTTGACCGGGCGCTGGCATACTTACGCACCCCGGAGGTAAAGCATACCGGGAACAGTTGGCAGCCCTTTTCCAGCAACAATGACTGGATGGAGATCAGCAACCGGGTTTATAAGATGTTCTGCCGGATCAGGGAAGATACCAGATATGACAGGGAAATAAAGCAGAGTGTCCCGGTTGCCTGGTATGTGACCTGGGATTTGTATTTGAATTCACCCAGGGAAGGCTACAGCATCCATCTTGCAGGACAGGACAAGAAACGCTATACGGACAAGGCCGCCGCCGAGAAGTATCTGGATGGGAGAAAGAAATCCTATTCCCATCTGTTCGCGGAGATTTCACCGCCCATTCCGAAAGAGCATGAAAACTGTTTTACGGTCAATGGCGTGCTTCTCCCCGGATATACAGTGGAGGGCCGGGAACCGGTAAAACCAGACCATGCCGCCGAAGTTTCGGAGAGCGCCATTCCTGCGCCCGGAAAAGAGGAAAAGCCCTCCGTGCTGGGAAAGCTGTCTGCGTCGAGGGCACAGGAAAAGGCTGCGGCAGAGGCGAAGGCGCCAACGAAAAGGAAGGAGGATATGCAGATTTGAAAGTGTTGATGATAGAGCCGGGGAAAGCGCCTTATGAGGCCGAGCTGGACGGGAGCCTCAAATCCATGCAGGAGGCAGTCGGGGGCGGCATAGAGGGCTACTACCCTTATGCGGAGCCTGTCGCGATTGTCTGCAATGATGAAGGGAAAATAAACGGGCTGCCCCTGAACAGGGCAATCTACAACCAGGACGGCGAGATGATCGAGATCATGGCAGGCACCTTTTTCATAGCCGGTCTCGGCGAGGAAAGTTTTGCCGACCTTCCCGATTATTTCATGGAGCAGTATAAGGAACAGTTCAAATACCCGGAGAAATTTTACCGGCTGGCGGGTGAGATCGTTGCGGTGAAGCAGCCCCTCCCGCCGGAGGAAAAGCAGCAGCCGGCCCCTGCCATGAAGGAACCGGGCGGGGATGATAGAAGGCTTGACGAATCCACGGACCTGGCTTTCGACCTGGATGAATTTTTCAGGCAGAACAGCGGGGCCTATGCAGGCCTGTACCCGGATTCCCATGCGGAAAAAGAGCGCATGGCGGACGGGCTGCTTTCAGGAGATACCGGGAAAATCCGCATGAGGCTGGCGGCATTTGAACATGAGGAACACATGGAGGGAGAAGCGGCGCCGCTTCTGGAGCGTATTTCTTCCTATGAAAAGGAATATGGGATCAGCGCTTATTCCATTTACCAGCTTGACTTATCGGACAATGCAGACAACCTCCGTTTTATGTCCCTGGACTGGCTGGAAAGCAAAGGGCTTTCCGTGGACCGGGACAATTACCGGATGGTCTATGCCATGCAGCGGGAACCGGGCGAAACGCTGGAGGATATTTACAGGCGCTTCAATATCGACCACCCGGAAGATTTCAAGGGCCATTCCCTTTCCGTTTCTGATGTGGTAGTCCTGCATGGGAATGGCACAGACACCGCTTATTACGTGGACAGTATCGGCTTTAAGGAGCTGCCGGGCTTCTCCGGCGCAGGGACGCCGGAGGCGAAGCGGGATGTTTCCGTGCGGGAGCAGCTTGACAATGCAAGGAAACAGGCGGCGCAGGCAGGGCCGAAAGCGCCGGATAAAAAGCCCAGGGAACCGGAAAGGAGTTGATGGCTTATGCTGATGGCAGTTGACGGTCCGTATGCGCTGATGGTGCAGCCGGACGACATTTTAATCTCTCCCCGTGAGGTAGACGAGCATTTTGGGACAATGGCCTGCTTCCACCCCCGCTATGCGCTTGGCGACAGCCACAATTACATGGATAAAGACGATTTCCTGCGGGAGATGTATTTAGATACCGTGGGGCATGATGAAGCGGGCCTGAAACGCTATGAACACATGGTAAACATTGTGAGCAGCCGGTTCCGGCACGGGCCAAAGACGGAGGAACGGGCGGTTGATGACGCCATGCTGAAGGTGATCTCCGAAAAATACATTACGCTACCCCTCTATCTGATGGACCACAGCGGCCTTGCCATGCAGACCGCAAGTTTCAATGACCCCTGGGACAGCGGGCAGGTCGGATGGATTTATGTTTCCAAAGAGGATTCTCTAAAGGAGTTTGGCGGCGAAAAAATGACCGGCGCCATTCGGAAAAAGGCGGAGGATCTGATGCGCAGCGAAGTGGCCGCTTATGATTCCTACCTGCGGGGCGAGTGCTACGGCTTTGAGCTTTACAAAAACGGCGAGCTGTCGGATAGCTGCTGGGGCTTCATGGGCGGCCTGGAGGATGCCTGTAAGGATATGGCTGCATATCTCCCGGAGGGCTGCAGGGATATGGTGGCGCATTTAGAGGAACAGGACCACCCGGCGACCATCATTAAGACGCTCCTGAAACATGCGAAAATCCAGGTGGACCAGGCGGCAAAAGCCTTTGAGCACACACCCCGCCAGCAGGTGATCGGGGATGCCCGGTAAGACAGTTGTTTCCCATTTATAATTACAGATTTTATCAGGAAGGAGGATGCTTATGCAGGAAGATTTGGAACAGCGGACCGTATCGGTTTCCATCCAGGCGGCGAAGCTGTCCGGGCGGGTGCTGCGCTTCGCGGTTGCCGCCGTGCTCCAGAAGATGGAGCAGGAACGCACTACCCCGAAAGTCGGCAGGAACAGCATGAAACGGCTGACCTATAGGGACCCCGGTGCGAATACCATTGAAGTCTCCGGCAGAATCCGCTCCTTTGAGCGGTACGCCAGGAAACACCAGGTACGCTACCATATTGAAAAAGAGCTGGGGACCAATCCCCCAAAGTGGACGGTCTATTTCAAAGCGAACCAGGCGGACGCGCTGACAGCGGCCTTTAAGGAATATACCCAAAAAGACCTTGCCCGGAGCGCCAGGCCGTCGCTGCTCTCCCAGCTTCATAAATTCAAGGAGCTGGCGCAGGCTCTGGGCCGTGACCGGGTAAAGAACAAGGAACACGGAGGGCCGGAACGATGAAGATAGACACGGATGCCTTAAAAAAGCAGGTGATCCTCCACCTGCCCTATCTTTTGTTCCTTCTGGTATTTGCGAAGCTGGGCGAGGCGGTGCGCCTTGCCCCCGGAACGGACGCCTCACAGAAACTCTTAGGGCTTGCCGATGGTTTTACACTTGCCTTTCAGAGCATGTGGCCGGGTGCGGCGATGGACTGGCTTGCCGGCCTCTGCGGTGCCGCCGTAGTGAGGCTGGCGGTATATGTGAAGGGAAAAAATGCAAAAAAGTACCGCAAAGATGTGGAATACGGCTCTGCACGGTGGGGTGCATAATCTTAACTGTAAGCAACACCTATATTGACGCAGGAGGGTATGCACATGAATGATTACAGCAAAATCACAGCCCTTTACTCCCGCCTATCCGTGGGGGACGAGGACAGGGACGGCGGCGAAAGCAACTCCATACAGAACCAGAAGAAATTTCTGGAAAGCTATGCCAGACAGCTAAAATTAACCAATATCCGGCACTACATTGACGATGACGAAAGCGGCAGATTTTTTGACCGTTCTGCCTACTCCCGCATGATTGAGGACGTGGAAAACGGCAAAATCGGCGTGTGCATTATGAAAGACATGACCCGCTGGGGGCGCGACTATCTCCAAGTGGGAAACGCTATGGAGATTTTCCGCAGAAACAACGTGCGCTTTATCGCGGTAAACAACGGGATAGACAGCGAAAAGCCCGACACGTTGGAGTTTGCCCCCTTTATCAATATCATGTCAGAGTGGTACGCCCGCGACATCAGCAAGAAAGTAAAAACGGGTATCCGCACAAAGGGGACGAGCGGCAAGCCAATCGCAACCGAAGCCCCCTACGGATATGTCAAAGACCCCGACAACAAAGATTTTTGGATAATTGATGAAGAAGCAGCCAAAGTTGTCCGCTTGATTTTCCGCCTGTTTCTGAACGGGAAGAACCGAAACCAGATCGCCGTATATCTGAAAAATGAGCAAATCCCAACGCCCACATTCTATATGAAAGACCGAGGGCGGGGAACCTGCAAAAATAAGGCGCTTAACGAGGAAAACCGTTGCAAATGGAACAAAGCCACGCTGACCCATATCCTCACGCGGCAGGAGTATTGCGGCGACATTGTAAACTTCAAGACCGCAAAACATTTCCGTGACAAGCGAAACCACTATGTAGACAGAAGCCAGTGGCAGATTACGGAAAATGTGCATGAACCGGTTATCGACCGCGCCGACTTTGAGAATGTACAGCGGATTTTGGAAAATGCCCCCGTCAAGCGACCAAACGGGGACGGGGAAATCCACCCTTTGTCGGGCTTGCTTTTCTGTAAGGACTGCGGCGCAAAAATGCACATACGGATAGATTACAGGAACGGCGGCAAACGGCATATCGCCTATTGCAGTGAGTACCACAAGGGGAAAGCCAAAAATCCGAAGTGCCATTCCCCGCACATCATGGACGCGGATTTACTCATGCAGACCGTTTCGGACGTGCTGAAAAAAATCGCGGAATACTCTATCAGCAACCGGGCAGACTTTGAAGCCTTAGTGAAAAAGAGCCTTGCCGTACAGCAGACCGACCAGACAAAGAAACAGCAAAAGCGCGTACCGCAAATCACAACGCGGCTTGAACAGATTGAAAAGGTTCTGGATAAGCTGTATGAGGATAACGCCCTCGGCACGATTGAGCAAGACCGTTACGAGCAGATGTCGCGGAAGTATTCGGAAGAATATTATAAGCTGAAAGAGGAACTTGCGGAAATTAAGGAGCAATTATCCGCTTTTGAAAACGCGGGAGGGCGGGCGCAAAGGTTTGTGAAGCTGACAGAACGCTATGCCGACTTTTCCGAACTCACCCCCGCCATTCTCAACGAGTTTATCAGCAAAATCGAAGTGCATGAGCGCGACCAGAAGCGGGCAAGATACGCCATACAGCATATCGGGATATACTTCAACCATATCGGTAAATTTGAGAACGAACTGACACAGCTTGCAGAGCCGGCAGAGCAGGAAATCAGACAAATGCGGGAGGAAATCGAAGAAGCGAAAAAGGAAAAGAGCCGCGCCTACCACCGGGAATATTCCAGAGCCTACCGCGCTAAAAATAATGAAAAGCAACGGGAGTATGACCGTATCAAAGCGCGGGAATACAGAGCGAGAAAAAAGGCGCAAGCCGCCGCCACCGCACAGTAAAACCGAATAACCGACAGCCGAGAGGGATTTTCCGATTACGGGAAATCCCTTTTCCGCGCCCAAAGAAAGGAGCGACCCATTGACAGAAAAGAACGAAACGCCCGCCCCGCCCCGAAAGCCGGACGGTATCATCACGACACACAGGAACGGGCAGACCATTGTTGCGGAGTTGTTTTTCAACCACAGCGGCACAGAAACATTCCGCGACAAGCTGCTGAAAATGATACTAGCCGATAAGCAGGAATAAAACGGGAAACCGATTGTCTGTAAAAATCCATTCCATTCCTATCCTATCCATTCCACACAAAAATCGAAAGGAGCGATTGACGCATGGCAAAGACCAAAGCCGAAAAAATCACGAGCATTGAGGAAGAAATCCGACAGCTTGAAAACAGGCGCAGACAGCTTGTGCAGGAGCAAAAGGCGCAGGAGCGCAAGGACAGGACAAAACGCCTATGCCGCCGCATGGGGCTTTTTGAAAGCCTTGTCCCCGACAGCATACCGCTGACAGAGGAACAATTCAAGACCTTTCTTGAAAAGACCGTAGCCGCCGACCACGCCCGCCGCATACTGGACGAATTGACCGCCCAGTATGCCCCCACAGCCCCCGCACAGGGCGCGGAAACGGCGGCACAGGGTAACACGCCGTCCGCCGCCAGAACCACCCATACAGCCCGCGAGGGCGGCGCAGACGCGGACGCGGACGGGGGCGCGGCACAAGGGTAACGGCTTACGCCCCTACCCTTGCCAAAAAGCAAGGGCGCACTTATATACCACATAAATGTGGTATGTGCGGTCTTGCAGACGGCGTTTTGTGCCTGTCGGCACAAAAGGAAACGGCGGGAGTTACCCGCAGAAAGGAGCGCGGCGCGTGGCAATCTACCATTGCAGTATCAAAGTCATATCCCGCGGCAAGGGCAAGTCCGCTGTTGCCGCCGCCGCTTACCGGGCGGGGGAAAAAATCACAAATGAGTTTGACGGAATGACCCACGACTACACCCACAAGGGCGGTGTCGTCCACACTGAGATTTTATTACCCGACCACGCCCCCGCTGAATATACGGACAGGGCGGTTTTATGGAACGAAGTGGAGAAAATCGAGAAAGCGAAGAACGCCCAACTTGCACGGGAGATTGAAATTGCCTTGCCCCGCGAACTGACGAGGGAGCAAGGCATTTCCCTTGTCCGCGAGTATGTGGAACGGCATTTTGTGGCGGCGGGAATGTGCGCCGACGTATGCCTACACGACACAGGCGGCGGCAACCCCCACGCCCATATCATGCTGACAATGCGCCCTTTTGACGAGCGCGGCGAGTGGGGAGCGAAGCAGAAAAAGGAGTACATTCTTGACAGGGACGGGAATAAAATCTATGACCCCAAAAAGCGGCAGTACAAATGCAAATCCATTCCCGCTACCGACTGGAACGAACAGACCAAAGCGGAGGAATGGCGGGCGGCATGGGCGGAACTCTGCAATCAGGCATTGGAGCAGAACGGACACGCGGAGCGCGTAGACCATCGCAGTTATGAACGGCAGGGGATAGACCAGATACCCACCGTCCATTTAGGCGTTGCCGCTTCCGCTATGGAGAAGCGCGGCATCCGCACCGAGCGCGGCGACCTTAACCGCGAAATCGAAGTGACTAACCAGAAGTTACGGCAGTTAAAGGCGCGTATCTCCAAACTGCAAAACTGGTTAAAGGAAGAAGCCGAGAACACCGAGCCGCCCACCCTTGCCGACTATATTCAAGGCATACTGTCACGCAAGGTACAGACGGGAAAACCGGGATATTCCCAATCCCTCTATAACCTCAAAGACGCGGCAAAAATGCTGAACTTCCTGCAAACCAACAACATCATGGATATGACGGGGCTTGATGAAAAATTCAAGTCCATGATAGGGGAACAACTGGATATTCAAGGGAAACTGAAACCCGTTGAACGGCGGTTAGGCACTCTGAAAAAGCACTTAGAGCAAGCCGACATTTATTTCAAGTGTAAGGGAAAGAAGCCGCTGACCGAAGCCGAGCAAATCTTATTCACAACAGCGAAAGATTATCTCAAAGGCATAATGAACGGCAAGACCACAATCCCGACAAAGACATGGAAAGAAGAATACACCAAGCTGACCGCCGAGAGGAAAACGCTTAATCAGCGGTATCTTGCATTGAAAGAGGAAGTGAAAGAAGCGGAGAAAATCAGAAAGAGTGTTTACAGTATCTTGCGGCAGGAACAGCGGGAACAACAGCCCCACAGAAAGCAGGATATGGAGCGATAACAGACAGGGCGGCGGGATTGTCAATGCTTGCCACCGCTGCCCTGTTTTGGACTTTTATTAGACCGATAAACTGGAATTTATCTTCGTACTCCCTCTTCAGTAAACGTTCTTTTTAAGGCGTATTCTGTTGGGAAAATAGCTAATACTAAAATCAGACATTGTGTTGTACATAGAATCGCCGCAACCGTTCCAATTATATTCTCTGAACTATGATAAAAAGGAAAATGGATAACAACTGATGGTATCAAAATAACCCAACCAATTTTCCGCCATAAGCGGCCACAATGCGCCTGTGCAAATTTCCATGTGTCTATATTTTTCATAGAACGTGCTGTTCGATAACCGATTATTCCATTGATTTTTTTAGGAGCATGTTTCCACATCATATTACCAGCAATAATCATTGTGATTGGAATAAGTAAATCGCAAACAAATATGAACCACCAAAACCACATATATTTCCCTCACTTTCATAAATCCCAATTTATCGGTTTGTACTGGGGGAAATTATAGCATACCCAATTACGAAAAGCAATCCCCCGTTCTACGTCCGTTCCGACTATCCAGACCGTCAAGGGACGAGTAGTATTTTTTCGCAAAGAGCGCGAAAAAATCTCCACTCTTAAACCCTTGACCGTCTGGATTTTTGCCGTTGCCATTTCGCCGCCGAAAACGGGGAACAGGATAAAAAAATCCTGCCCCTGTTTTCGTCTGCTCCATTCTAACGGCAAAACCGTCTGCACTACTTCGGCGGCGGGCGGTAGGTTATGCGGTGGCTCTGCCCCCGCGCCCCCGACCTCTCCCAAAGAACAGAATGGAGTGTTACGCAATAGGGCTTGAAAAGGCTTGATTTTTAAGGCGTTTCAGACACGAAAACCCACCGGGCAAGGGTTTTATACTACCCACCCGCGAAAACGGCTTCTAAATGTCCACAGGCGCGTTTTGCGCCCTTTTTCCTGCCCCGTTTCCCACCGCACTAACAAGGGCTTGCGTCAATAACTCAAAAAAGCACTTGACAAAACGCTTCATGGGGGAACAAAACAGACATTGCCCCTTTTATGGACCCGAAACCGGAAAACAACATGATCCTGACGCAGACCGAGGGGCTTATGATGTCCGGCAGGCCGAAGAATCCGGCCCATGCCCGCAATAAAAACGTGCTGGTAGTCGGCGGTTCCGGCTCCGGCAAGACGAGATTTTTTATAAAACCCAACCTCATGCAGCTCCATAGTTCGTATGTCGTCACCGATCCGAAAGGTACGGTCCTGATCGAAGTGGGAAAGCTGCTAAGCCGCGGCACGCCGAAACTCGATAAGGACGGAAAACCGGTCAAGGGAAAGAATGGAAAAACCGTGTATGAGCCTTATAAGATTAAGGTATTCAATACGATCAATTTTTCAAAAAGTATGCACTACAACCCTTTTGCCTACATTCACAATGAGAAAGACATTCTGAAACTGGTAACGGTGCTGATTGCCAATACCAAAGGGGAAGGAAAATCCGGCGACGATTTTTGGGTCAAGGCCGAGACCCTGCTGTATACGGCGCTGATCGGCTATATCTATTATGAGGCCCCGACAAACGAGCAGAATTTTTCCACCCTGGTAGAAATGATAAACGCTATGGAGGTCCGGGAAGATGACGAAAGTTTCAAAAATGCCGTTGACCTTCTCTTTGACGCGCTGGAGCAGAAAGACCCGGACCACTTCGCCCTCCGCCAGTATAAGAAATATAAATTAGCGGCGGGCAAGACCGCCAAAAGCATACTTATTAGCTGCGGCGCCAGACTGGCGCCATTCGATATTAAGGAGGTCCGGGAGATCACCATGTATGACGAGCTGGAGCTTGACCTGGTCGGGGACAGGAAAACAGCGCTGTTCTTTATCATCAGTGATACGGATGCGACGTTCAATTTCCTTGTCAGCATGGCCTATACGCAGTTGTTCAATCTGCTGTGCGAGCGTGCCGATGACAGGTACGGCGGCAGGCTGCCGGTACATGTGCGGTGCCTGATCGACGAGGCCGCCAATATCGGGCAGATTCCGAACCTGGAAAAGCTGATGGCGACGATCCGTTCCAGGGAGATTTCGGCCTGCCTGGTCCTGCAGGCGCAGAGCCAGTTAAAGGCGCTGTATAAGGACAACATGGACACCATCATCGGCAACTGTGACGCTTCCCTTTTCCTGGGAGGCAAGGAGGAAACCACGCTGAAAAGCTGGAATTCCCTGCTCGGAAAAGAGACCATCGACATGTATAACACCAGCGTCACCAAAGGCAACCAGGAATCCCACGGCCAGAATTTCCAGAAGCTGGGAAAGGATTTGATGTCGGTGGACGAACTGGCCGTGATGGACGGCGGGAAATGCCTCCTGCAGATCAGGGGCGTCCGGCCTTTCCTCTCCCGCAAGTACGATATTACGAAACACCCGAACTATAAATACCTGTCGGATTATGCCCCTAAAAATGCTTTTGACATTGAAAAATTCCTCTCAACCAGGCTGCCCGTCAGCCCTGGCGAGCTTTACCGCAATTATGAGGTCACGGCGGAGGATTTGGAGGCGCCGGCTGTATGATGATGTAGCTGCCTGTTAAAGTCTCTGGCTTTGGCGGGCTTTCTCTTTTCACCGGAAGGAGGTTCTATTGAGGATTCGCGCCCCTCCCTGACAACTGTATACCTTTCCAGGATGATCCTGGACTATGCCGCCCCTGTGCTTTATGCAGATTTTCTTAAAGCACTGGGGCGTTTTTTCGTTTCCGGCCAGATACGACCATACCACAAAACCAATATATTTCAAATTAAAGGAGGACTTTCTTTATGGCTTTTTTTGCAAGTGCGATTGATACCCTGAAAATTCTGGTGATTGCTCTGGGCGCCGGCCTCGGTGCATGGGGCGTCATCAACTTACTGGAGGGCTACGGCAATGACAACCCTGGTGCGAAATCACAGGGCATGAAACAGGTCATGGCTAATTAGAGGTAATCAAAAGAGGAAAGGAAAAGCACAATCCAGACGGAACCGGCGATACCGTCAAGAAATATTTGTGAGTTAGCAAGAATCCTGATATAATGGGTACAAACGCCCATCCGGGGCAGAAAGGCAGGGAGAAAAATGCACATCAGCTACAAACCGCTCTGGCACACACTGATAGAGCGCAACATGAGGAAAGAGGATTTAAGGCTTGCCGCTGGCCTGACCACAAATATGATAGCCAACATGGGAAAAGAAGGGAAACATATCAGCATGGACACGCTTGCCCGTATTTGTGAAACGCTGGATTGTGGCATTATGGACGTGATTGAGCTGGCCAGTGACGAGCCTTCCACCACAGGAGGGAACAACAATGGAAAAACTGAAAGAAAGAATCACAGAGAACGGCATTGATTATATTCTGGTAGGCGACTACTACATCCCGGACTTGAAGCTGCCGGAGGAGAACCGCCCCATCGGACGCTATGGGCGGCTGCACCGGGAATATCTCAAACAGGAACACCCGGCACGGTACAGTTCCCTTATCCTGACCGGGAAATTGTGGACATACCTTGCTGACCTGAACGAGCAGGCGGAGGAACGGCTGGACTTAATCATCAAGCAGATGAAAGCCGCCGAGGGAGTGACCGAGGAACTGAAAGCCCGGAATCAGCTTGAATGGGTTGGCCGGATGAACAATATTCGCAACCGTGCGGAGGAAATCATAAAGAACGAACTAATTTATATTTGACATAGGTGTAGAGTGACCAGCTGGATGAATAGGTGGTCACTCTGGCTTTTCAATTCTTTTTACAATTATTGCAAAGAAAACTTTGCAATAATTGTTGACAAGTATACTTGGTAATGATATATTTATAATGCCAACAATACTTGGCAATAAAAAGGAGGATATATCAATGGACAAAAATGAAATTTTATCAAAAAGTAGAAAAGAAAATGTTTATGGAGATGAACGTGAAAAAGAGGTGCGTGTAAAAAGAGATGCTTTTTCACAATGGGGTCTTATTGTTCTAGGCATAATTATAATGGTCATTAAACTATTGCGAACGGAATCACCGGCAGATATAATATCTATTTTATTCTGTACATCAGGGTTAGGTTTCACATATGAAGGAATAAAATTAAGAAAGAAATATACTGTAGCTTGTGGCATTGCTTTATTGTTGGCATCGATTTATTTCTTTTATAAATTCTGTGCGGGGCTATTTTAATGAATGATAACTTAATTTTAAAAAATAATTTAAAGAAAATAAGGGCTGAACAGAAACTTTCTCAATCAGCATTAGCTGAAATGGTAGGAGTATCACGAAACACAATCAGTTCTATTGAAACAGGACAATTTAATCCGACCGCTAAATTGGCACTAATTTTGTGCATTGGTTTAGATAAGAAGTTCGAAGATTTATTTTATTTTGACTAATAAACAGTTAGTCTGTTGGACAGCCACCTAATTAAAATGGAATATGATTTACAAAACAAGCCGTTGCAGGAACAGTAATTCCAACAACGGCTGTTTTCATTTCCTCTTACGCCGGAAATTCAGCGGGCTGTTCTTGATTGCCGGTGATTTTGCAAGCACTTTTTTCAAGACCTTCTGCTCGTCATCCGTCAGTTTGTCATAGTCGATACCGAGCATACTTAAAATGACCTTCCACATTTTTGCCAGATAATCGCCGGGGCTTGACAAGGCTCTCTGGATTTCCAGAGCCATTTTTTTCGCGGCCGAGGAATCCGGTGTGCTGTCAATGTCATGCTCATGGGCATTGCGGATGTCACGGAGGATGGAATCCCAAGTTTTGTGTGTGGTGTGGCAGAAAAAATCTTCTTCCCCGATCTGTCCTGCCCGTAGTGTTTCCGAATATAAATCCCCTTCCGCATGGCGGTGTTGATTGATAAGGGCAAGCCGTTGTTCTTCCAAGGACTCGTTTATGTCACGGAAACGGGCGGTTGCGTGGCCGTCTATGTAAATCTCCGTGTCGGTCATAAGCCGGACAAACTTATCATTGGTAGCAATCTCACAGAGAAGCCGGTTGTTGATGTTTCCGCTTTTCAATAATTCCACCATATCATCACTCAAATGTAGTTCCGCTAATGATACATTGGAGAGTTTTCTATTTTCTGTCCGACAGAGAAGGTAATCAACAGACACCCCATAAAAATCTGCCAGTGTCACAAGGTTGCCGTGGCTGATTTCCTTGTAATCATTTGCTTCATAGCTGCCCAGTGCAGATTTTGAAATGCCGGTCAGTTCTTCAAGTTTTTCCAGATTTATGTCTTTTTCCTTGCGTAAATCTTTTAGACGTTCCTGTATAGTAAGCCGTGATTTCATAAGCGCAACACTCCTTCCCTGCGGCCAGCCTGCCGCAATAAAGCCATTATACCACATCCATTCCGCAATCGTGGAAATTTTCGGATTTTGGGCTTTATTCCTGATTTGTGGACATACGGCACAGGGTACAAAAATGTCCTATGATATAGGCAGTTCATCGATGGATTATTCCAATCGAATGACC
>ERZ808029.306-NODE-306-length-34071-cov-26.622522_pt1 | contig 34071 bp, 32 predicted proteins | sample MGYA00380185_ERZ808029 | MGnify/ENA primary metagenome ERZ808029 (study PRJEB31490, sample SAMN06133404) | mouse gut metagenome | isolation source: M2_3 | host: mice | place: China: Chengdu | collected 2015-05 ... | reverse complement strand
TAACAGATACCGCCTCTTTTGGCTACCTTAACCCATCGTCTAAAGCCAGTGGGATTGCGGTAGCCTTATTTCAAAATTCTTCTTTCTTCGTTTTCTTTCACATGCTTCTCCACATATGATTTCGTCAACATATCAGCAAGGAACAGTATCACTACTGTTCCTGTTAAAATTAGCGCCGCCATTTATTCACCATCTTTTTCTGATGCTTCGGCTTCTTCCGCGGTTTCCTCAGCTTCCGCTGCCGCTTCGGCTTCTTCCACGATTTCTTCCGGTTCCGCTGCTTCTTCTGCCGCTTCTTTTGCAACAAATTCTTCCGTTGCCACATCTTCCGGTTCGAAATCATCTTCTAACTCTGAGTCGACTTCTTCCACATCTTCTGCGTCTACATCATAAGGCTGCTTTTCTACTTTCTGCCCACAGGTCGGACAAAATGCCATGCCTTTATCAAGTGCGGTTTGACAATTACTGCATACGCCAATCCCTTTGATCTCAGCAATCTGTTTCATAGCATCCTCGATCTCTTGCTCTCTTTTCTGGATTTCTTCACAGATTGCAGCATATTCTCCGGAGATTTCTCCGCCGCTTTGGAATTTTTCGTAAATCATTTTTCCAATGTCCATGTATTCTCTTTCATTGCTCCGCTGCAGTGTACGAATCTGACTTTTTAATTTCTGTACGCTTACGATCTCCTCTGTCTTTTTCCCAACCGTTCCTGCAGTCTCTGTTAATGTGTCGGAAATTTTCTTTCCCACTTCTTCCAGATTTAATCTCTCAAATAAATTGCTCATTGCCTGTTCCTCCTTTTTCATGAGTATTTTTATCTTTTGATGACATTATTTCATCGGCAGAGCGCTTTGCCCCCGCAGTATGATGCGAGGTCCGCCTGTTCCCGAAACATATTCTTTCGTAATAACAACCTGACCAATATTATCATCTTTTGGAATCTCATACATGATATCCAGCATGAATTCTTCGATAATTGCCCGAAGCGCTCTGGCACCGGTGTCTTTCTTGATTGCCCTGGCAGCAATTTCATAAAGCGCCTCATCTTCAAATTCAAGCTTTACTTCATCTAACTCCAGCAATTTTTGATATTGTTTTAAAATCGCATTCTTTGGCTCTTTTAATATCTTGACCAGCATATCTTCATTTAATCCCTTTAATGTAAAGATAACCGGAAGACGACCGATAAATTCCGGAATCATACCAAAATTTCTCAAATCTTCGATCGTTACCTTCTCTAAGATATTTTTTTCATGATCATATTTGTCTCTTAAATCTGCCATAAATCCCATAGATGCCTGTTTATTCAATCTTTCTTTAATAATCTGCTCCAGATCCGGAAATGCTCCGCCGCAGATAAATAAAATATTTCTTGTATTTACTGTCGTAAGCGGTACCATCGCATTCTTACTATTCGCTCCAACCGGAACTTCGACTTCACTTCCTTCTAAAAGCTTTAAAAGTCCTTGCTGCACAGACTCTCCGCTTACATCTCTCTGACTGGAATTTTTCTTCTTTGCAATCTTATCTATCTCATCAATGAAAATGATACCATGCTCTGCGCGTTCTACATCATTATCTGCTGCAGCCAAAAGCTTGGATACCACACTTTCAATATCATCACCTATGTATCCGGCTTCTGTAAGAGAGGTCGCATCTGTGATTGCAAGCGGTACGTCCAAAAGCTTCGCCAATGTCCTTACAAGATAGGTTTTTCCGCATCCTGTCGGACCGATCATCAACATGTTGGATTTCTCGATCTCAATATCATCCATGGTATCTGTCATCACACGCTTATAGTGATTGTAAACAGCCACCGACATCGCCTTCTTCGCGTGATCCTGCCCCACTACAAAATCATCCAGACGCGCCTTTATCTTATGCGGTGCGGGTATATCTTTCAGATTAAATTCCGGCTTTACCTTCGGTTCTTCCTTTTTCTTCTTAATCTTCTGCTGCTTTGGCGCCATATTCTGTAAATCAGATATATTTAAAAACTGAACTCCCGGCATATTCATAAGCTGACTAAAATCAATGTTCCCGCTGTTCATCGTCTCAAAACTTTTCTGCATACAATCCGGGCATACATACATTTGATTCGGAAGCTCAATCATCTTCCCGGTCACACTCTCCGGTCTCCGGCAAAGGAAACAATACTTTTCATAGTCATCATCTTTGTCCTTTGTCTTTATCTCTGCATCTTTCACAATCTCTTTCTTATCTGCTTCGATAATTTCCTGATTCTGTTCCTCTCCCGGAAAATTATTCTCTTTTTCTGACATTTTCAAACTCCTTCCTGCGTATGAAATTATTATAAAACAGTTTGATAACAGGAACAAGTGAAGATTTTATAAACTAAAAAATGTCCACCGGACATTTTTGTCGTATACTTGGCAACAAATGAAAACGCCTGCCCTATATCTTCAGCAGACGTTTTCCCTGTCATCTTTTTATAAAAATGTTTCTATCATTCCTACTGCATCTTTCTTAGAAAGTGCACCTACATTTCGTTTTACCACTTCTCCATCCTTTACGACCACTAATGTCGGAATACTCATGACTCTGTATGCTCTTGCCAGGTCCGGCTCTTCATCTACATTGATTTTTCCTACAACTGCTTTCCCTTCCAGTTCTGCTGCTACCTCGTCGAATACCGGAGCGAACATCTTACAAGGACCGCACCAGTCTGCCCAGAAATCAATCAACACCGGAACCTTGGATTCTTTTACTACTTCATTAAAATTTGCACTTGTGATTTTCATTGCCATATCTATTTCCTCCTTCAATTCATAATTCTTAATTAGTATGGATTTACTATAACTTTTTCTTACCTACTTTTCTGTGATATTATCACATTATCGGATACTTTCTTTTGCAAGCGCAAAAAGTCCGTCAAAATCTATAATCTCGACTGCGCCTCTGGAAATCCGTATCAAACCTTCATCCTGCAGATGTTTGAGCATCCTTGTGATTACTTCTCTGGCTGTCCCAAGTTCCCTTGCTGCCTGTTCATGGGTAATTGAAATCATCTCTTTTCTTCCCATCTGTGCTTCTTCCAACAAAAACGCAGCCAGACGTTTATCTATACTTTTATTCATAACCTGATCCATGATCCACATCACATCAGAAAAACGAGATGACAAAAGCTCATTCATATAGTTTGCAAATGCGATAGATGTCTTTGACAACTTCTCGAATACATCTGCCGGAAGTACGGCAATCTTTGTATCTTCTTTTGCCGATACCATTATCTCAAAATCCACATTCCGCATCTTGCATGATGCCGCGAACAGACAGACATCATGTGCGAGAAGCCGATACAATGTAATTTCTTTTCCTTCCTCAGATATCGTATATGCACGCAGCGTCCCTTGTACAACTGCTGTAAGGCCAAGACAGTTTACCCCATCATAAACCATCTCGCCTTTCTTCACTTCCCGCTCAAATACTGCCTGCTCCATAAGCTTTTTGCCTTCCGGATCAAGCTGCCGATAAAATGGAAAGTATTCTATCCCTTTCATGTCATTTCTCCTTTACCATCTCCAAAAACATCTCTTCTGATAAAATCGGGATTCCAAGCTCTTTCGCCTTTTTATTTTTAGAAGAGGATGATTCCGTATCATTATTGATCAAATACTTTGTCTTTCCCGTCACGGAACCGGTAACTTTTCCTCCCTTGCTTTCAATGAATTCCTTTAACTCACTTCGGTTTGCGAAATGATGCACGCTTCCGGTTATGACAAAGCTCATATCTTGAAGGCTTCCTGCATTCTCATCCTCTTTCACTTCCGGAAGCCGGACTTCTAAAAGTAATCTCTTAAACTGCTCTACGTGTACGGGATTACGAAAATATTCTACAAATGATTTTGCGATTACCTCTCCGATACCGGAAATCTCACACAATTCTTCTTCCGTCACATACATCATACGCTCGATATCATATTTTAATTCCTTGCAAATCATCTTTGCATTGGCTAAGCCGATATTGGCAATGCCTAACGCATAGATTAACTTTGGAAGCGTTGTGTTTCTTGCTGCTTCGATGCTTTTTTGCAGATTGTTATAGGATTTTTCTCCGAACCCTTCCATCGTCTTAATTTCTTCTTCGTAACGATCCAGATGGAATATGTCTGCATATTCTTTGATGAATCCACTGACAATGAATTTTTCAAGCGTGGCTTCCGATAGTCCGTCAATGTTCATCGCATCCCTGCTCACAAAGAGTGTGAAAGCTTTGACATGTTTTGCCTGACACTGCGGATTGATACAATACAAAGCCTTTGCATTAGCCACCTGCTTTACCTGCGTATCTCCTCCGCACACCGGACAGTTTTCCGGAATCTTGCACATACCGCTTCTGGTAAGATTTTCCGCAATCTGAGGAATGATCATATTCGCCTTATATACTTCGATTTTATCTCCAATGCCAAGCTCTAATTCTTCCATGATACTGATGTTGTGAACACTGGCCCGGCTTACGGTAGTTCCTTCTAATTCTACCGGTTCAAAAATAGCAACCGGATTGATAAGTCCCGTCCTCGATGGACTCCATTCAATCTGCGTAAGCGTCGTTTCCCTGATTTCGTCTGCCCATTTAAATGCAAAAGAATCTCTTGGAAACTTGGATGTCCGCCCAAGTGATTGCCCATAGGCAATGTCGTCATAAACCAAAACCAACCCATCGGATGGCACGTCAAAATGCTCAATCTGCCCCGCAAAATAAGCAACCCGCTCTTCGATATCATTCACGTCGGTAATATAATGCTCCACCACCTCAAAGCCTTGCCCCGCAAGCCATTCAAGCTGCTTCTTTCTGGAATTTTCAAAATCCACCTCTTCCGCTTTCACTAGCGAAAACGCGTAAAATCTTACATTTCGCTTCGCTGTGATTTCATTATTCAACTGTCTTACCGAACCGCTGCATAAATTTCTTGGATTTTTATACTTCGCAGCTACATCCTCAATTTCTTCATTAATCGTTTCAAAATCCTCATAACGAATCACTGCTTCTCCTCGTAGAATCAGTTCTCCTTTGTACGCAATTTTTAACGGTAGATTTTTAAATACCTTCGCATTATTCGTAATGACTTCTCCAACTTCTCCGTTGCCACGGGTAACTGCTTTATAAAGCTCACCATCACGATACGTAAGCACAATCGTAAGTCCATCTAATTTCCATGATATAAGTGCTTTCTGGTTCCCCAGAAATTCTTTTAAGCGTTCAATTTCCTTCGTCTTATCAAGAGAAAGCATCGGACTTTCATGACGCTCTTTCGGGAGCTCACTCAACACCTCGTATCCTACCCGTACGGTAGGACTGTCAGATAAAGTAAGTCCCAATTCTTTCTCTAAATTCTCCAACTCATCATACAACGCATCATACTCATAATTGCTCATAATCTCCGCTGCATCCTGATAATATGCTTTTGCCGCCTGATTCAACATCTTGACAAGCTTTTGCATCCGTTGCTTTTTTGTCTCTATACTCATTGCGCTACTCCTGTTTACTAATGATTCCTATATTAATTCCTTTCACCATAAACCGTCTCATTCGACGATCCTTCAATCATCCTATACAATTCTTTGATCTCTTCTTTCGTAAGTTCTCTATACGCTCCGGGTTTTAGGTTCCCAAGCTTTATGTTCATCACTCGGATACGTTTTAGTATCTTTACTTTGTATCCAAAATACTCACACATTCTTCGGATCTGTCGATTTAACCCTTGTGTCAATATGATACGAAACTTGTATTTTCCGATTGCCTCTATCTTGCATTCTCTTGTAACGGTGTCAAGAATCGGTACACCGGATGCCATTCCTTTCAGAAAATATTCCGTCACCGGCTTATCCACTGTCACCTCGTATTCTTTCTCATGACAGTTTCCTGCACGCATCATCTTATTAATAATATCCCCTTGATTCGTCATCAGCAACAGCCCTTCCGAATCCTTATCCAGCCTTCCAATATACGTAATTCTCGTCGGATAGTTTAAAAAACGGATAATGTTCTTTTTCTCTCGTTTTTCCTCCGTGCAGACAATGCCCACCGGTTTATTCACCGCTAAAATGACTGGTTTTTCTGCATGCTGTACTACCTTTTTCCCAATACAAATGCGGTTTTTCGCACTTACTTTCATGCCCGTGACTGCACGTTTTCCGTCCACACTCACCGCCCCGCTTTCAATCAGGCGGTCTGCTTCCCTTCTCGAACAAATCCCCGCCTCGGAAAGGTATTTATTTAAACGAACTTCCTGTTTTTCTTCTGCCAATGTAATGTCCTCTTATCGCTTCACTAAAATTTAACCTGTATTCCATTATAATTGTCAATCATCCAGAAGTCTACCATAAGCAATCAATTTATGTCAGAATTCAATATAGCCGCTTGATTTTCATCCAAAAATCAAACGGCTATGTAAAATTTATCTACATTTTGCAATCTTTTTCTTCTATTTTATTTCTTCGATTTTCTGCCAGCTTTTATCCTCCAGATGATAAAAATAAGGTTCCCCTTCCCTATAAATCCAATATCCATTCTCCATCTTATCTTTTACTTTGATTTTATTCAAATCTTGATATTCGTCAAACAAATATTTTTCTTCTTCCAAATCATACCACTTACAGTATGTAATTTTTTCTCCTCCTTCCTCCACCTCTTTCCGAAATTCTACATGATCTTCTCTTGCCCAGACGGCATCTGTATCGTCTTGCCATTCCAATACAATCTTTTTTTCCTGTGTCTTTATATCATAACTCTCCAACTGCTTCTTCTCTTTTTGCAGCAAATACAACGTGTCATTTTTGATAATCTGCATATCAGATACTTTTGTTTTATATACTTCACTTATCTTTTCAGTTTCAAAATCATATCTCAAATAATTACATTCTTGTTCCTGTCTCTGTTCCGTCTCTTCCCATGGTATCTGTAGAAGATATATTCCATTGCCACTTCCTCCACATGGATCTGTATACTTTCCTTCATTTTCAGCTCCGTTAAGCAAAAGCGTTTCCTTTTTTGTTTTTAAATCATACATTACAATTGATGGTTCTGCCGTAGTCAAACCACTTCCATCTTCCAATTCTTTTTGTGTCTGAACCGACAATACAATTTTTCCCTTATACAGCCCTGCCTGATTCGGAAAAATTTGAGCATGCTTAAATGTGTGCAACCGCTTTTTTCCGCTTCCATCCTCTTCCATAGAATACAGTTCAAGTTTTTGTTCATCGTCTTCAAATTTCTGAACTACAAAGTATATCATACCATCTGAATATGCCATAGCTCCCATAATTCCCGGCTCAACTGCCGGGCATTTCTCAGAATCATGTCTACAGTTAACTTTTTGGCACAATACTGCCCTTTTTCCAGTCTTTTTATCCACGAAAAAAATTGGTGTATACTCCTCGCCCCATTCAATTCCATATATTCCATGATTAGATTCTGTCAAACTTGACATAATCAAATATTCTTTTTCATCCCAAAACCTGTTCTCTTCTGTTTTTTCTTCTAATCCTTGTTGGTTGCTGCACCCTGTAATCAGTAAGAACACCACTGGAAATAGAAGCAAAATAAGATTTAATTTCTTCACTCTGCCATCTCCTTTCGCGTCATCAGATATGCCACTATTACTAAAACAAAGCATATGGCCGCCTCTATTTTAAAATCTGCCGTAAAAACAAAAAGCATATTGTATACCCAGCTAAGTCCCGCAACAGGCACATACGATGACAAAATTACAGGCACTGCCATCACCCCCAAGATAATTCCTGTCAGCATATGTTGATTTCTTGCCCTTTTTGCACAAGCAGACAAAAATATAACTACTACTGCCGCCACGATACATTGTATAATAACCCCTGCCACAAAGGTAAACCCTACAGAAATTTCTGTCTGATTCCCCCAATATTGCGGCAAACACCCCACCGGAGCCAGCCATTCCAAATCATAAAGTTTCTTTTCCTTCACAAATATCATTGCCGCACAGAAAATTACAAAAGGAACACAGTACAAAAGTACCGCTCCAATCTTGAAACGCCACAGTTTCCTTCCACCAAACCAAGATGTATTCTGCAACACTTCCATCCCTGTTTCCTTTTCTTTCTGATATACCCCGGGAATCAAAAAGGCAAAAGAAATACACAATAAAATAACCATCATTTGTGATACTCTTGTATTTCCAAATAGTACTTCATACTGTCTGTCTTTGAGCAGCACCGGAGCTTTTTCATTCTCCAATAGAGCGTTTGTCCGCTCGGCATATTTCTGAAATCCTCCCAGACATTCCAGTTCTTGCGTAAGCTTATAACTTTTTGCAAAATCTTCTGTCTGATATAACTCCTCTTCTAAACGCTCTAAACGAATTTTTTCTTCCGCAATTTTATTGTCTGTCTCTGCTGTAATTCTGTTTCCGAATTTATCAATATATCTCTGATAATAAAATTCATCTGTCCCTATATAAGTTTTATACTGATAAATTGTTATTGCTTGTATACATATACATGCAGCAAACAACAATATTCCTCCTTGGTAAATCCACAACTTTTTCATTTCATAATAAAATAGTCCATGCGTCCTTTTTCCCTTTTTTTCTTTCCGGTAGTGTTTCTTTTCTCTTTCTGCCGGACAATGACGTCCTCCCAATATCAATATAAAAAATGTTGCGGCAATACATATGGGTATCCCTAGGTTCTGTTCAACAAGGATATTTCCAAATCTGAGAACCTCATAATTTTTAATTATGGATTTATCCACAAAAGCTCCCCACACGTTCCATATCCGAAAAACTGCCTCGATTCCCTCTCCATTCATTATGCTTTGGCTAAACACACTCCACCCCATAACAATCGTCAATCCTGCCGCTGTCTTTACTTCAGATACCGACCATCTGGACAGACATATAGCAACCGCAGTCAAAAAGAACGCTGCCAGTCCTTGCAAAACTCCATATACAATGATATATGTACCAATATTCCAAGCATACGGAACAGAATAAAACCCTGGCACACTTTGAATTGCTGCATCCATTGAAATAAATCCATACATTCTAGTTGCCAACACCATATGAATTAGAAATGCGGCATTTAGATAAATAATCAAAGCTCCATATACCGTACATACTTTTGCACAAAACATAGAACTTCCACCCCGGAACATTGTATGGGCAAAATCCATTTTCCCATTCCGCTGCTCCTGTATAAATACAACACTTACGAGATAAATCAACAACACAATTGCCAAAATATACTGCACATAAAAACCAAATACTTTTAAAAGCCCCTGATAAGGTTGTAATTTCATCGGTGCTTTAATTTCAAGTTCTTTATATTTTTGTGCAATTCGCCTCATATACTGATTCTGCCCCTCATCTTTTGCAAAAACAGAAATATTCTGGCTTTGTTGATATCTATTTTGAATAGATTCCCGATATGTGTCATAATCGTTTACAGCCTCTATCTCATCTTCCAGATATAAAAACGCCATATATGCTCCGTATTCACTGTGCTCCTTTTCCTGTTCTCCTAGCAACCATTCCTCGGCTTCCTTTTGATTCATATAATCTGTAACTTTATGAAATTCCAGATAAGCCTGATGTGCTTCTCTATCCTGATTCAGTTCTCCCTGAAATACCAAGCCTGAAAGGAACAAAAACAACAATACGATTTTCAAAACAGAAGCATTCTTCCACAACTTTTTCCATTCATATAAAATCAATTTCACCATCTTTTTTCCTTTACTCTTCACTTCCATTAAAATAGTACAAATATACATCTTCCAAATCCGGGTATACATCGACCGCTTTTTCTGGTCGTTTCTCTCCTGATTTTAATAAAATTCTGACATAAACCTTGCCTTTCCGTCGGTACATACTGCTGATTTGATATTTTTTCTCCAGTATTTCCAGTTTCTCATTTACCTCCAGCTCACAAACCTTACCGCACAGACTTTCCGCAAGTTCCAAAACACTGTTTTCTGCCAAAAGGTTTCCTTCATTTAAAAGCAGAATTCTATCAGCAATTAATTCTACATCGCTTACTACATGGGTAGCAATTAAAATAATTTTATTCTTTGCGTATTCTGCAATTAAATTTCTCATTTCAATTCTCTTTTTCGGATCAAGCCCCGCTGTAGGTTCATCCAAAATCAACACTTTGGGATCATCCAACAATGCCTGGGCAAACATAAGTCTCTGCTGCATTCCACCTGACAAAGTACGAATCTTCTGCATTCTCACGTCCAAAAGACGCATCTTTTCCAGTAATTCTTTCGAAGCCTCCTGTGTTTTTTTCTTATCCATCCCTTTTAACGTACCTATGTAATACAGATATTCTTCTACTCCAAATTCCGAATATAAACAATGCTGCTGAGGCATATACCCAAGCGTTCTTAAAAAGTTCTTTCTGTCCGTCCGAATATCTTTTCCATCAAATAATATTGTTCCTGTCGTAGGTTCTATAAGCATACAGATTAATTTCATCAACGTACTCTTTCCAGCCCCATTCGGACCCAAAAGTCCGTATATCCCCGGAGAAAGCTGTAAACTTAATTGCTTTAATGCTTCCTTATCTCCATAGCATTTTCCAAGGTCTTTTATTTCCAGGCGCATCCTTTCACTCCTTCCAATCATCCAGTTGATTTTGAAGTTCCAAAATCACTTCGGTCACTCCCTCTTCTTTCAGTCTTTCTTTCTGTTCTTGTATAAATGTCTCAAAATCAGGTATCTCTTCAAATTCTGTTTTACTTCTCATATCATTATAAATCTCAACAATCTTTGCCATCTTCTTGAAAAGATCTTCCTCTAACACAGGAGTAAAATTCTTGTATGACTGAACTGGTGTTGTTTCCAGCAACTTTTTTGTTATCTTTGCTTTTTCTTTTACTTCCAAATCATTTGGATATGCAATCCTATTATTCCCGATACTTTTAAAGCTACCCATGGAGGATATGATCTGATTGTTTTGATAAACTGCATGTCCGTCCACTAACTGGTATTCTTTATCTGGAACTCCATAAATCATAATATTCGTAAGTTCTTCATCATACATAGATGCTGCCAGCACACGAACTGCCAATTCCTTTTCATCACTGCTCTTTAAAACACCATTCCCAAAAGAACCTACCACTGTTCTGTTTCCTAATGCTATCTCTATCCACTCTGTTTCCTTCTCCTGTGTCAGTTCTTTTATTGTCGGTATATCTGTCATCCGAAATACCGGAATTCCGTTTCGATATTGCCGTTCCATATGTGCGTCCAAATCTTCTGTATAAATCCATTGATTTATTTCCAGCATCTTTTTCATCTCTGGAGTATCCAACAAACTGACTATCTTCTTTTCTTGCACATCAATTGCCAGATTACAATCTCTGGATTTACCGATCACAGAAATGTATCGTTTTTGAAAATATCCCATATACTGTAAATCAGCTGCCGATGTCAAATAATATTTTCCCTCCAAAAGACGCTCTTTTTCAAAATATGGTTTAAAATATTGGATAATCTCTTCCGGAGTCATTTTTTTTATTTCTTCTTCAGCCAAATTTATCTGATATTTTTCTATAAACGGTCTATAAAATGTGTATGTCAATTCTGATACCGAAGCATTCCCTCGTGGGATCTGATATGTTTTTTGATTAATTGCATTTGCCTTCCAAACCGTTTCCGGAATCACATTGAAAACTTTTTTATTTTCTTCTTCCTCCAGATATTGATCTAACTCTAAAAACTCTTCAAACTCCAAAGGAGAAAAACCAACTATATCTGCATCTGCATCTTTTTCTGTCAGGTTTTCTATAAGCTTTGTCTGAAACAAAAATTCTTTTTCAAACAGATCTCCACTCTCAAAATCCTCTGATTTTCCCTCATATCTATCCGGCATATACTTAAAAACTACTTTTGCAGGTATATTTAATTCCTCCAACCGTTCATTAAACAACTTAAAACACTCTGTTTCTATTTCTTGATATGCTGCTATTTCTCCTTTTTCCACACCATAGGACTCTGGTTCAGAAATATACCATACAATTTTTGTCTTTTTTGAAGAACAGCCACAGATAAAACATCCGCATAACAGCACAAAAACTATTGTTAAAAAGTTATTTTTACTAATTTTTTTCTTTTTCATACGCTCTCCCTTGTAAAGAAAAATGCCAGTGAAATATAAATTTCACTGGCATTTTTCTTCGATTTCTAATACCGCTTTTCAACTGAACCTGCATAAATGCCATTCAAATAATATGCCATCTTTCCCATATAAGTCTTAAAATGATCCGGAGCATATCTTGTTTCTACAAGTTGCCCACTAATAATAGTTTGTTTATATATGCATATTATCGAATCATTCTAATTGCGTCAATCACTAGGGAAAAATCGGTCTTATTATTGCGTAATTTGGTCTTGCTATCTTAATTTTTATATTCCTCTTAAAATATCATTGATTCTTCAAGAAACAGGAGGAGTTTGACAGTTGAATAATAAAAAAACTTGCAGATCTTATAATTCCTGTATTTTTTTCAATTTTTCGAATTTATACGTGCTTGTTTGTACTTGTTGTGTTGTAATAAAAAGGAAAGGGGGAAATCGGCTAAGCCGATTCCCCCGTGTCTGAATCACTCCTTCAGTTTACGAGATTTCCATCCTATCAAATATATCTGCAAACTGAATTTTTATTTATTTTCTCTTACTACTCGGCATGGATTCCCATAAGCTATAACATTATCTGGAACATCTTTTGTAACAATACTTCCTGCTCCAATAACAACATTATTTCCGCTTTTTCCACCTGCTCTTGCGTCTGCTCTTTTGATATGATTACAAAGTCTTGATAATCTGCTTTTTCCCTTAAGCGAAAGGCAGTATCCAAGTCATCCAGCGCAGATTCATAGCGGTATTTTGACAAATCCGTTATGCTGCCTTCCATAGAACAATCCCCTCCTGTACCACATTTATATAAAATGGTGTTACTTTTTCCCACTTTTTAAAAACATCATAATCAATATCAATAACAGAAAAAACTTTATCATATTTCAAATTCATATCCACAACCAAATCGGAGAGCTTATCTTCTGTATCCCTAGCGTCAACATACTGGTCGCTTTTGCCATACACCCTTTCTACTATACTATAAAGAAAAATATGCCCTCAGATACCGAACCAGCTCTTCCTGATCTTTTGCTCCCATCATCTCTCTTGCCGAATGCATGGACAAAAGCGGCACCCCCAGATCCACCGTGCGTACCGGAAGCATTGAGGACGCGATCGAGCCTAATGTTCCGCCGCCTGGAATATCCGAGCGATTTACTGCCTTCTGAAAAACAATTCCTTCTTTTTCACAAATCTGCATCACGATTGCAATTGCTTCGCTATCCGTAGCATAGGACTGCGTACTTGCTTCTTTAATACAAATCCCCTGATTTAGCACACAGCGATTTGTCGGGTCGTATTTTTCTTTGTAGGATGGATGATATCCATGGGCTACGTCTACGGACATCAAAAGACTGTCCTCCACTGCACTTTGCATCTCTAAACTTGTATATCCAAATGCATCATAGATTTTCTCTAAAACCACGGTAAGCAACGTGGAACCGGCTCCTTGTTTTGTCCTGCTTCCGATTTCTTCATGATCAAACACGATTCCCATATTGATACCATGTGTCCTCTTTCCTTCCGTCAGTCCTGTAAGAATCGCATGTACCGAAGTCAGATTGTCTAATCTTGGGGCTGAGATAAACTCTTCCTTCACGCCTACTAAGGCTCCTGGATCTGTATTATACACATTCAGCTCATAATCCAATATTTCTTCCTTGGAAACACCTGTCTTTTCTGCCAACACCTCCATAAAAGAACTTCCTTCTTCCATGATGCCCGCCAATGGGAGCATATGCGTCTGCTTATTCAGCTCCACTCCCTTATTCAACTCACGATTCATATGAATAGCGACATTTGGAATAGTCAGAATCGGCTTCTTAAAGTCTACAAAACATTCTTTGGGCGAGAACGGATTCTCGCTTTTTAAGATTACTCTTCCCGCAACAGACAATGGTCTATCCAGCCAGCTCGCAAGATTGGCTCCGCCATATGTTTCTGTATTGACCATCATATAACCGCCATCATGCATATCCGGGGACGGTTTGATCCGAAATCCGGGAAAATCTCCATGTGCCGCTGCCATCCGAAATCCGTCTTCTGCTACAAACTCTTCTGCAACCGTAAAGGCAAATAATGTTGTTCCATGATAAACTACATAATATTTTCCGCCCCGGCAAAGTTCCCACTTATCACGCAGATGCAATCTTTGAAACCCTGACTGTGCCAGCCGCTTTACCGATGCCTGAATGGTATGAAACGAAGATACCCCTTCCTCTAAAAGTTTCAGCAGCTGTCCGCTTGTTTCTAAATCTTTCATTTTCTTTGAACTCCTATATTCTTCGTCATCTATGATAAAAATTTATATTTCTAATCATAATGTGCCCCGCAAAAAAAGTCAACGCACCAGATGCAATCGAGGCAAGATTCTGATATAATATGGATAGTGTAGACAGAAAGGAACTTTTATATGATTTCATTAGAAATATTAGATGTCAAATCATGCATGTCTCATCTTTTATTAAAAGATACATTTCATGCATTTTATTTTATCGAAGGCGATATTGCTACCTTCAATACGTTTCACATAGACGGACAACTACATAAAGATTTTTTTGATACTGCCGAAGCAGCCGAACGCTTGCAGAATCGGAAGTTTTCTTATTGGAAAGAGATTCAGGAATTCTGCTATTCCTTGATCAAGGGAAAACGTACTCCGCTTGGCATGAAACTTATTTTCTCGCTTTCGGATGCGAATACGGAAAAATTTCTTACTCAGAATGGGCTTGCCTTTGATTCACATACTGTGAATGGTTTATATCTGAATTTTAAATATGACGGTACTGCCTTAAAATGCATCACCGGAGTATCTTTATCCACATTTACATTGGATAAATCTTTAGAATACGCATGGGATGAGATGGTACGCCGCTTTTTTCATCAGAAAGAGATTACCGTAAAAGATGCGGTTGGATATGAATAAAGAAAAACGTACGAAAAACAGAGTGGGCAAACCCACTTCAACTTTCCTATATCATAAAAAGTCAAGGAGAGGTCACGACCAAATCAAGTCGCAACCTCTCCTTTTAAGACTGTCTATTTCTAAACCGCCTGTTTTATTACCTAATTTACCTATTTTGCAAGCAGCATCATAATCTCATTGCTTCTTGTAATGAATTTTGTCATCGCTTCCGGATTCAGTGGCTTGTTGCTAAGCATTGCCAAATCATAGAGCTGCTGGCAGAACATGCCTGTATGCTCTCCCTCTTTATGTTCTAATACATACTGAACCAGTGGATGTTTTGCATTCAATACCAAGGTTACCTCATCGCCAAACATAGAAGGATCCATACCATACATATTATACATACGCATCATTTCCTGCATACGTCTGGATTGCTCAGAAGACGTAATCATCGCAGCCACATCTGCGTTTTTCAATCTTTCTACCTTTACTTCCAACTTATCATTTGCAAGCGCCTTGTGGAAGATTTCAGTTAATTCATCTTTTTGTTTGCTTAATGCTTCCTCATCTTCTTTTGTTACTTCTTCTTTCAAATCATCCGTAACATCCGCATCAATTCTTTGGAAGGTAACCGGATTTCTCTGCTCTAACTGTGTGATAAACGCAGAATCGATATTATGTGTCAGGATGACTGCATCTTTTCCTTCTGCCTTGAACATATTAATGTACTGGCTCTGCTGCTGTTCATCTGTTACATAGAAGATGGTTGTCTTATTCTCTTCTTTGTTTTCTTCTTTATTTTGTTCTTTGTCTTCTTTCTTTGCTTCCTCCAGATTGCCGCCGTTAACCTCTACACAATCTTTCAGAGTAAGATATTTATGCTCCAAATCCTTGAACAAAATGTAATCGCTCATCTTATCACAGAATTTCTCATCTTTTAAGCAGCCAAATTTGATAAATGGACTGATGTCATCCCAATATTTTTCATAGGATTCTCTGTCTGTCTTACACATACCGGATAACTTATCTGCAACTTTTTTGCTGATATAATCAGAAATCTTATTTACGAAGCCATCATTTTGCAGCGCACTTCTTGATACGTTTAACGGAAGGTCCGGACAATCAATCACACCTTTCAAAAGCATCAAAAATTCCGGAATGACTTCTTTGATATTATCTGCGATAAATACCTGATTATTGTAAAGCTTGATGGTTCCTTCGATCGATTCATATTCTGTATTGATTTTCGGGAAATACAAGATTCCTTTTAAGTTAAATGGATAATCCATATTCAGATGAATCCAGAATAATGGTTCTTTGTAATCCATAAATACTTTGCGGTAGAACTCAATATAATCGTCTTTCTCACATTCATTTGGATGTTTTGCCCAGAGCGGCGTCGTGTCGTTGATGGCAACCGGACGCTTGTTGATCTTTACTTTATCACAAGCCGGAGAGACTTCCACCATCTCTTTTTCGCCATTTTCATTTTCCTGTTCTTCCATCTTCGCTTCTTCATGAATACGCTCTACGACAACATCATCCTCACGAAGTTCTTCCTCGTCAATCGTCTCATATTCCTGCTCTGCGTTTGCTTTGGATAAGAAAATTTCCACCGGCATGAATGCACAGTATTTATCAAGCACCTCGCGTACACGGTATTCGTTGGAAAATGCAACACTGTCTTCATTTAAGAATAATGTAATCTCCGTTCCAACAGTCGTCTTATTGCCGTCTGTCATATCGTATTCTGTACCACCGTCACATGTCCAGTGTACTGCCTGTGCTCCATCCTTGTATGACAGTGTATCAATGTGCACTTCATCTGCTACCATAAATGCGGAATAGAATCCAAGTCCAAAGTGCCCGATGATCTGATCTTCGTTTGTTTTATCTTTGTATTTTTCCAGGAATTCTGTAGCGCCGGAAAATGCAATCTGAGTAATATATTCTTCTACCTCATCCGCCGTCATACCGATACCGTTATCGATGAATTTCAATGTCTTTTCTTCCGGATTGGCAATCACCTGAATATTTGCCTTCCAATCATCCGGAATCTCAACCTCACCCATCATATCTAATTTTTTTAATTTTGTAATTGCATCACAGCCATTAGAAATCAACTCTCTTACGAAGATATCATGGTCTGAGTACATCCATTTCTTAATAATCGGAAAAATATTTTCACTGTTAATGGAAAGGCTTCCACGTTTTGTTTCCATATTTCACAACTCCTTCTATATTCAAATATCGTCCGGCGATTTTACCCGCCCTTATCTAACATGTATTATCTTAATACGGTATCTTCCAATTGTCAACAGAAAATTAGCACTCTTTCAAACAGAGTGCTAATAAAATTGTGAACTTTATAAACTTTTCATAAATTATTCTACGCTCTTTAACGATTCCACCATGTTAATCCGTTTTAATTTGAAATACATGATCCAGTTCACGAAGCAAGTGAATCCAATCGTAAATGCGAAACTATAAAGAAAACTTGACAAGTCTACATTACGTCCAAACATTACCTGCTCCACTTCCACTGTTACAATGATAAATCCATGAAGCATTTTGCCCATTACAATACCTGCAATACCTCCGATTAACGTCAGCAAAATATTTTCCCGGTATACATATGCGCCTACTTCCCCGTCATAGAAGCCAAGCACCTTTAGTGTAGCAAGCTCACGTCTTCTTTCATTGATATTGATATTATTCAGATTATACAATACGACAAACGCAAGCATTCCCGCTGAAACGATGAGTACCACGATTACAAGATTAAGACTTTTTAACATGTCGTCAAGCTTATCCTTTACACTGCTTGTGTAACTGACATTTAATACCCCTTCTTCTTTCAAAAGCGTTTTTCCAAGCTCGTACAGCTCGTCTTCATCATACTCCTCCATCTTAAAAGCGACGCTGTTATACTCTGGTTTCTCTTTGTACAAAGTTTCATAGAACTTCGGTGTCATATACACATAATGACTCATATAGTTTTCACAGATATCTGTAACTGTCACTTCTGTTTCTGATCCATCCAACGTCAGCCAGATCCTGTCGCCTTTTTTTGCATTCAGGTTCTTCGCCATTTTCTCGGTCAAGATAACACCGTCATCCGTAAGTTCATACATTTCATGACTTACTCGGTCACGAAAGACCTGGAAATCCTCCACCTGTTCCATATTCCCATAGACGTACAGATAAAGCTCTTCCTTATCTTTTGCCCCCTTTTCTTCGCTGCCTTCTACGCTCTTAATAAGCCCTCTCGAATACTCTTGGATTCCTTGCTCCCTGTGAATCGCCGCAAACATTGCTTCCTCTTCTTCCAAAGAAATATCGTCTCTTAGATAAATGATCGCATCATAAAGCTGAATTTCCTTATACTGCAGCTGCCCTACATCAAAAATAGAATCCTTCAATCCAAAGCCTACGATCATAAGCGCCATACAACCGCCAATCCCAAATACCGTCATAAAAAATCTCTTTTTGTAACGGAACAGATTACGAATCGTGGATTTCCAGATAAAGCTTAGATGATTCCAGATAAATGGAATTCGCTCCATGAAAATACGCTTTCCCTGTTTCGGTGCCGGCGGCCGCATCAGAACTGCCGGCTGCGCTGCCAGTTCTTTGTAGCACGCCAGGATCGTCGCAAGCATCGTACATGCCAGGGCTGCAAGTCCTGCCTGTAAAATATATCCTGCCTGATATGGAATCTCCATCGTATCCATATGCGGATAAATAATTCGATAGGCAATGATAATAATATAAGAAATCACTTTTTCGCCAATCAGACCGCCAAGAATACTGCCGCCAACGGTCGCAAGAAATGCATATTTTAAATATTTCCCTGCAATCGTCCGTTTTCCATAGCCTAATGCCTTCATCGTACCGATATGTGTTCTCTGCTCTTCCACCATTCGCGTCATCGTCGTAAGGCTGATAAGCGCCGCCACAAGGAAGAATAACACCGGAAAGACCTGCCCGATTGCCTTCATACGATCTGCGTTTTCTCCGAAACTGCTGTGTTCCGGCAATGAATCCCGATCCTGTACATACCATTTTGGCATTTCAATCTTCGCAATTTCTGCTTCTGCATCCGCAACCTTTTGTTCGCCTTCTTTTAATTCTTCCTCGCCTTTCTTTAGCTCTCTTTCGCCATCTTCTAATTCGGATTCTCCTTCTTTGATCTTTTGTTCCCCATCAGCAAGCCTTGCTTCTGCCTCTTTCTTGCCAGCCTCATAATCAATACGGCCTTTTACCAGTTTTGACTCATTTATCTTGATTTCATCTTCCGCTGCAATCAAATCATTTCTGCTGATTTCCAGATTATTCTTGCCTTTTGCAATTTCTTCTTTTCCAGCCTCTAGCTGCTGCCTAACCCCTTCCAGTTGCTCTTCATGTTCTTTCAGAACCGCCTTTGCTGCTTCTATCCCAGAAGCGCCTTCCAAAAGCCCTTGCTCTACCGTCTGCCGCTGTGCCTCATAAGCCGCCTCTGCCGCTTCCACCTGTTCTGCTATCTGATCATAAATGGCCTGCTGCATTGCAGCCTCTTCTATCTTTCCCTCTGCCTTCAACTGCTCGATTTCCAGTGTCAGCAACTCTAATTTTTCCTCAAGCGGAGTAAGCCAAGCCTCCAGCTTTTGCTTTCCTTCCTCCAAAGCAGCTCTTGCTGCATTGGCTTGTGCAAGGTATTCTTCTTCTTTTCCTCTTAATTCTTCTCTCCCTGCCGCAAGCTGTTTGGCGCCCTCTTTATACTGAGCTTCTCCTTTTGCTAACTCTGCTTCCTTTTCTGCCAGCGTCCGTTTGCCAATTTCTAACTGCTCCCAGCCGGATGCCACCTGATTCTTCGCATCCCGAATCTTTTCTTCGCCCTCTTTGATTTCCGAAAGCGCTGCATTTAACGCTTCTTCGGATTCCCTCTTTCCATCTTCCAGCTCTCTTTTTGCCTTTTCGATTTCATCCTTTCCATCGATAAGTTCTTTTTTGGCATCCTCTATTTTTTTCCTTCCATCTGCGAGATCGCTCTTTGCATCATCCAGCTTACTTTCTGCCTCTTCCCTGATGTCCTCATATCTTTTCTTGCAGCGGAAATCTTTGATTCCCTCTATCTGCTCGATCATTTCGTCAATCAGAGAACTGTATTCTTCTATAAATGCAACCTTATCCTTCGCACCTTCTACCTGTACATAAACTTCTGTGTATACTTCCAGCGCAAAATTATCCGGAAGAATTGCTGCGAATCCACTGACTTCTCCCGTTCCGATAAGACTCGTACCACGTCCTAACGATACATAGACCGGGCTGCTTCCTGCACCGACAATCCGAAACTGTGTCGTCTTTAGGGTATCCTCTAACCCCTCCTCATTACCGGATTCCAATGTGATCACATCGCCAATCTCATATCCCGTAGATTCCAGAAGATCTATGTCTACGATACACTCGCCTTCTTTTTCAGGACGTCTTCCTTCTTGTACAATAATCTCATTCATATCTTTCAGGATGGATTCTACATGTACCACATGCTGGCTCTCATCCAAATCTGTCAAAAGTACATCCACGCTGTATCCGGGCTTTGCATATGCTACTTGCTCCATTCGCTTTAATGCAGAGACGTCCTCTTGTGTGATTCCAAGTGTTCCTTGTACCTTGATATCCATCAGATCATAGTTGTCAAAATATACATCTCCTGTAAGCCTCATATCTGGTTCCGACACACGAATTCCGGAAAAAAATGCCACTCCAAGCGCAACGATAAAAAATATGGACAAAAAACGCCCCCTACTTTTTTTGATTTCCATATAAAAATCTTTCCTGACTGCTCTCTTTTTCATATCCGCATTCTCACTTTTCTTCTATCGTATATTCTCCATTACCATTCTATAGTCTCCACCGGAATCGGATTCTCATTGATGACCAAGCTCGCCACTTTTCCATTCTTCACTTTAATTACTTTATCGGCCATCGGCGCAATCGCAGAATTATGCGTGATCAACACAACCGTCATCCCTTTCCTGCGGCACGTATCCTGCAGCAGTTTCAAAATAGACTTTCCGGTATTGTAATCGAGGGCTCCCGTCGGCTCGTCACACAGCAATAATTTAGGATTTTTCGCAAGCGCTCTTGCGATGGAAACCCTCTGTTGTTCCCCTCCCGATAACTGTGCCGGAAAATTATCCAGTCGTTCCCCTAATCCGACTTCTTCAAGGACTTTCTTTGCATCCAGCGGGTCTTTGCAAATCTGAAGCGCCAATTCCACATTTTCTTTTGCAGTCAGGTTCGGAATCAGATTATAAAATTGGAATACAAATCCAATGTCATCTCTTCGGTATGTTGTCAGCTGACGGTTGGTATATCCGGTAATCTCGATTCCATCGACCCAGACCTCTCCGCTGGTTGCAGTATCCATTCCTCCCAGAATGTTAAGAACCGTCGTCTTACCTGCACCGCTCGGTCCCACTACCACAGCAAACTCTCCCTTCTCAATTCTAAAGCTGATCCCATCTGCTGCCGCTATCTTAACCTCACCCATCTGATATATTTTTTTCACATCGCGTAATGTCACAAAACTATTCATACTATCCTCCGGTGAAAATCTTTTGTTGTATCTTTTGTCCATTTTTTATATAATCATATCATATCATTTATATTGCTATTTAAAAAGTATAAAAAGAGATAAAAAGGAGAGCACAGCAAATGAAAAAAATCAGATTAATTCCTGCAGTAAACGACGCTGAAATTTTCGGGATAGCATCACTCGCCGAAGAAATCTGGAACGAATATTTTCCTTCCATTCTCAGCAAACCACAAATCGACTACATGTTAGAAAAATTCCAGTCCTACGATGCTTTGAAACAGCAAATCGCTGACGGCTATGAATACTATCTAATCTCCGACGCCCATTATATGATGAGTGGTTATACCGGATACCATATCGAAGATGGCGCCATGTTCTTAAGTAAACTTTATCTTTTAAATGAAACAAGAGGCCAGCACTTAAGCTCAAACACCTTTAACGAACTCGTAAAAATCTGTCAGGAAAAAGGAGTTAAGAAAATCTGGCTCACCTGCAACAAATACAACACACATTCCTTAGACGTTTATAAACATTGGGGATTTGAAATCGTAAGAGATGAAGTAACCGATATCGGAAACGGCTATGTCATGGATGACCATGTTTTAGAATATATCGTACCGGAAGTTTAAAACCTATTATATACCAAATTGGGGACGCAGCATTAAAGAAGTCTGCGTCCCCGATTTATTTAAATCATTACATGAAAACTTATATATTTCTTTCCTTCTATTGTTTCCAGGCTTGCCGTAATCTCGCTTTTTGTTTTATCCGCAAGCTGTTTGGCACGATATAATCCTAACCCCCTGCTTCCGTTTTTTTCTTTTGTCGACCAGCCTTTCACAAAAAACTTCTGAATATCACTCATTTCCACGTCAAACACTTCATTCTTTACTTCAAATACAATTCTGTCTTCTATGGAATCCAATGATATGATCACTTTCTGATTTTCTCCGGTACATGCCTCATAGGCATTGTCAATCAGAATTCCTATCATTTCAATAACATCATGTTCTGATACTTTTGATACAATCTCTGTCTGTCTGACATCCAAAATGGTACGGGCATTTCCTTTCGCACTAATAATTTTACTGTACAGAAAGCCTGCAAGGATTTTATCACTGATCCGAAGCAATGACAAATACTCTTTAGCATCCATATCAATTGCTTCTTTGATATATAATGACTGCCGCTCCACCAGTTCTTCATAGTTGTCTACCGTTAAATGCATGTTGAGCACTGCGTTCATATGATTGTCAAATTCATGCTGTCTCGCCCGGATCTCCTTTACCAGCTCTTCCAACGGCTGAATATAAAGCTGATACATTTTCAGTTCTTCTTCCTGCTTGCAAATCACATCATAATTCATTTTCCAGTCAATGATTCCCCATACTACCATCACGAAAAGCAGCAGAAACAGTAATAAAATCCGCGGATCTAAGGTTCGGGTTACTTTCAAATCTACAAGAAGATAGATTGCAATCAAAAGCGCCAGTATGCAAAATATACGATAAAAGAACTTTTTCCCCTTGCTAATCATCCATTTGCCCTCTGATTTCCTCTTTATAGGTCACCCCGATATCAATCATTTCACTGCAATACTTCATCTTAATAATGCGATTCACCAGATCATAATATTCGATATACGGTTTATGTACCACGAACATTCTGTGGCACTGCAGAAACTCTTCCTTCGGAAGTTTTTCCAGGATCTGTTTGATGGACACATATTTTACTTCCATAGAATCTTTTTTCATGTAAATACAGATTCCCCGAGGTACCGCTCGGATATAAACAATTTCCCGGATTGGAACTTTATAATTAATACCATCTTTTTTAATGACAATATATTTTCCTTCTTCTGCCTTTGTATGCATCATTACCTTTTTTACAACAGCCTCCACTTCTCTGCGCTCAAACGGCTTTAAAATATATTGATAACAATGTATTTTCCGATATGCTTCCATCTCCATGCCCGGCACAGACGTGATCATCACAATTGGGGTAAATTCATATCTTATCTGTTCCCTTATCTCCATAGCAAAGGTAATCCCGGAAACATCCTCTTTGTCATGTTCAATCAAATTCACATCCAGCAAAAACAAATCTATTCTTTCTTTTCTTGCAAGATACTCTCTTGCTTTCTCAATACAGGATACACCTATAACCTGAATACTGGGAGAAATCTCTCCCAGTATCCTCAGCAATGCGTCTTTACTTTCTTTTTGATCTTCTAAAACTAATATCCGCACTCGTACTCTCCTTTGGAACTAACGCCATTTTTTCTGTCGTTTTATATTTTATGCGTTTGGCTTTTGGTCCGCACTTTTCGCGATTTCAGCTACAGACTGCACCAGCCCTGCAACTTCCTGAATCTTAGATGGGATAATAATCTTTGTTGCCTTGCCATCCGCTGCCTTTTCAAATGCCTCTAAGCTCTTCATAGTAAGTACTGCCTGATCTGCTCCTGCATCTTTCAGGAAACGGATACCATCTGCATTTGCCTGCTGAACTTTCAGGATTGCTTCTGCTTCACCTTCTGCCTCGCGGATCATCTTTTCTTTCTGCGCCTCTGCCCGAAGAATTGCTGCCTGTTTCTCCGCTTCCGCTTCAAGAATAACGGACTGTTTGTTACCTTCTGCAACAAGCACGGTAGACTTCTTCTCACCTTCTGCACGAAGGATTGCCTCACGTCTCTCACGCTCTGCCTTCATCTGTTTTTCCATCGCGTCACGAATCGCTGCCGGCGGAATAATATTCTTAAGCTCTACACGATTTACTTTGATTCCCCAAGGGTCTGTCGCCACATCAAGTTCAGAACGCATTCTCGTATTGATAGTCTCTCTGGATGTAAGCGTCTGATCCAATTCCATGTCACCAATGATATTACGAAGTGTTGTCGCTGTTAAATTTTCAATCGCAATAATCGGATTTGCTACTCCATAACAAAATAACTTCGGATCCGTAATCTGATAAAATACAACCGTGTCAATCTGCATTGTAACATTATCTTTTGTGATTACCGGCTGTGGTGCAAAATCCACTACCTGCTCTTTTAAATCAATCCTTCTTGCCACTCTTTCAATAATCGGAATCTTAAAGTGGATTCCCACACTCCAAGTTGCCTGATATGCACCAAGTCTTTCCACAACAAGTGCCTGTGCCTGATGTACAATCTTGATACAAGAGATAACAATAATAATCGCAATTAATAAAAGTGTTCCGCCAACAAGCGCTCCTACATTAAACATAACCTATTCCTCCTCATATACTCTTACAATTAATTTTACGCCTTCAATTTTAACTACTTTCGCCAAAGTTCCTTCTCCTAATATGACCTTATCTTGTTCTGAACGGACCGACCATTCCTGACCATTTACAACTGCCTTTCCTGTCTGGTTCATATTATCTACGATTTCGGTAATTCTAATCACCTTACCGATCACACCTTCGTAATTCGTTTTCACACGATTCGAATTGATATATTTAAGTGCCCACGGTCTTGTAAAAAACAGCAGTACGCCGGATACAACTAAGAATACAATAATTTGCCAAACCATTCCTAATCCCAGCAGATTGATCACAATCGCTGCCAGCGCTCCGCCTGCAAACCATATTGTAGTAAGTCCCACCGTAAATATTTCAATTACGATCAAAACAATTACCAGTGCCAGCCAGATAAGCATCATCGTCGTTGCGTCTATCATTCCCATTACAGCCCCTCCTTTCGTTTTCTTTTGCTTATCGTATGCCTTCTTTTGTTTTTATGCAACTATTTCTGCGCCAATATGATAAAATCCTGTCTGAATCGATATTTAATAACCTTCATAATAGCTATCTATATCTTCTTCATAATACCCTTCACTTGGAATCAATGTGAATTTCGCTCCATCCTCTATACAAATCTCCATTCCTTCCGGCAGCACTACGTTTTTATAAACCGGATCCAAGTTCTTTTCTGCAGCTCCACCCAGATTATAATAGTAGTTATTAAGGAAAATCGTCTGGCCGTAATCCCATTGGGGCATCATATATTCAAGCCATCCGGAGCCTTTTTCCCATCTGATATCATAAATACCCGGCGCCGGTCCATCCACACCTACCGTAACAATATGATCCAATACATAATTGTCTTTCAGCGGATTCTCCAGACATTCCTGAACAAGCGGCTGCGCATTCTCGGTCACAAACTGCATTACCGTACCGCTGTCTACTCTGACTTGTGCCCCGTTATATAAACGAATATCTTCATATCCGGCTACGTCTCCTTCGTCTCCCATACTCCGATATATATAAATAGCATTTTCGTCATCTTTCACATCAATGCCGCCGATTCCTTTTAGAATTTGTATCTCATAAATACCTTCCGGTATATGTACGCCTACTTTATAGACACCACCTTCAAACGCACCTGCAAAACCTTCTCCTTCTTCCGGTATCTCTCTTGTTACCCATTCGTATTCATCATATTCATACTCCATAACTGCTTCCGGCGTCCCTGTTCCCATTGTCGACAACAGTTTTACAATGTCCGGAACAAATGCGATCAGCAACGGAATAACGGCACAAAGAATCGGGATGATCATAGCCGCCTTGCCAGGTTTTTTATTCTTTGAACCATGACTATTTTTGCTGTTATTCCTTTGAACAACATTCTTTCCTACATCAATTTCTTTTTTTTGTACAGAAACACGCTTCTCTGATACCGGGTGTTCCAAACGCACATTTCTCATACGGTTTCGGTCATTGATGGAGTTATCAAGCCCACACTCTGTACAACGCTTCCCAGACATTTTTCCGCCGCAAAGGCTACATCTTCTACCCATATGACTTCCCCCCCTCGTCTATAGATTTTCTTTCATTTATTTTATGAGTTTTCTAATTTTTATTCAATCATTTCTGCGTGAATTGTAAAATTTTCTGTTTGTATTTTCTGATAATTTTCTCTATAATAGAAAAGTCAAAGTCGAAACCGAAACAACTGATATATTCGCAAAGAAAGGAATGCTTAAAATGAAACCTCAATCCTCTGCAAAACCAATCCATACAATGGTATCCATTGCACTGATGACTGCACTCATGTGCATTTTCAGTCCCTTTGCCATACCGCTTCCGATAAGCCTGGTGCCGCTTTCCTTTGCCACATTAGTACTTTATATCATGGCATATATTTTAAACCCCGTACATGGACTGATAAGCTGCCTTGTCTATCTTTTCCTTGGTTTTATCGGTCTTCCGGTCTTCTCTGGTTTTTCCGGGGGCTTTGGAAAGCTTGCAGGTCCAACCGGAGGATATTTAATTGGATATCTTTTCCTTATTGTTATAAGCAGCTGGTTTATCCATCATTTTCGTATGCATAAACTCTGGTCCATCCTCGGCATGATGATCGGAACGGCCATCCTGTATCTCTTTGGTACAATCTGGCTTGCAAAAATGGCAAATCTTTCCTTCTTTGCAGCACTTGCTGCAGGCGTATTGCCATACCTTATCGGAGATGCCATAAAAATTATCACAGCCAGTATACTTGGTCCGATTTTAAAAAGAGCCATCCCACAAAAATAAATAGGTTTTCATTGCCAGATAGAACGACCAATCGTTCCTTCTGGCATTTTTATATCAAAATTATCAGCAATCGTTGCTCCAATCACTGCAAAAGTCTCCTGCTCTTCCATCTGTCCGCCTTTTTCCATTTCCTTTGAATATATAAGCAGCGGAACATCTTCTCTTGTGTGATCTGTTCCTTTGTATGTTGGATCGGTACCATGATCTGCCGTAATCATAAGCAAATCCTCTTCTGTTAAAACCGTCAACAATTCTTCCAGTTTTCTGTCAAACTTCTCCAGCTCTTTTGCATATCCATATACATCTCTTCTATGTCCCCATACGGCGTCGAAATCCACAAGATTCACGAAACAAAGTCCCGAAAATTTCTCTTTCGCAATCTCGATCGTCTGCTCCATCCCATGTACGGAGGACTGAGATTTATATGCTCTTGTAATCCCCTCTCCGGCAAAAATATCATTGATCTTCCCAACCGAAATCACATCATAACCTGCTTCTTCTAATGCATTTAACACTGTCTTCCCATAAGGTTTCAATGCATAATCGTGTCTGTTTGCCGTTCTTTTGAATTCTCCTTTTTTCATGCCTGTATATGGTCTTGCAATGACCCTGCCTACCTTCCATTCCGGCCTCATTGTCAATTCCCTTGCAATTTCACAGCAACGGTATAATTCTTCCAAACCAAATGTTTCTTCATTTCCGCAAATCTGCAATACAGAATCTGCAGAAGTATAGACGATCATATGACCTGTCGCAATCTCCTCTTCGGCAAGCTCCTCCAGAATTTCTGTTCCGCTGGCACTTTTATTTCCGATTATCTTTCTGCCGCATCTTTTTTCCAGTTCCTCTATCAATTCCTTCGGAAATCCATGTTCCGTAAATGTCAAAAAGGGGGCTGTGATATGCAGGCCCATCATCTCCCAGTGCCCCGTCATCGTATCTTTTCCGCAGCTTTTCTCATGAAGCTTTGCATAACAAGCTACCGGCTCTTTCTCCTTTCCCAGGTATTGCGACGGATGCAGATTGGCAAGCCCCATTTTTCTTAAATTCGGTATCTGAATGTCCTTTACATGTTCTACGATATGGCCAAGCGTATCTGCTCCTGCATCTCCAAATTGCTCCGCGTCCTTTGCCGCACCAATGCCCAATGAATCTATTACGATCAAAAAAATTCTTTTGTAAGCTTTCCTTTTTACTGCCATCACTTTCTCTCCCACAATTTATTGATTCTCTTATAATACGGATATAAAACGGATTAGGAAAGTCCCTAATCCGTTTTCTCTGCCATTTTCCTGCGATATATCGCTTCCAAAATATCGACCACGCCTTCTACCCCTAAAAGGCTGCTGTTAAGCAACATTTGATGTGCCTCTATGCTGCCCCATTTCCTGCCAGTATGTGCCTCATAATAAAGTTTTCGTTCTCTGTCTACTTTCCTTATCTTATCTTTTGCTTCCTTTTCAGTAAGTTCATAGATTCTCATGATTCTGCGGATTCTTTCCTCTTCATATGCATAAATAAATGTATTGAGACAATTGGAGTAATCCCCCAACACATAATCTGCACACCTCCCAACAATGACACAAGAACTTCTCTTCGCCAACTTTTTAATCAACTCTGTCTGGCTTGCATACATTCTGTCACTGATTGGTTCTGTTCCTTCTTTTCCGTCCATGAACATCGTATAGCTTCCGATTCCAACTACATATGCTGATAAAAATTTCCCAAGCATCGTCTCATCGGCCTCTTTCGCCATTCCCTCATCCAGATTCAGTTCCTTAGCTGCCATACGCATCAGATTGTGATCATACAATGGAATATCCAGCCTTTCTGCCAGTTTATTTCCAATCTCGTGTCCGCCGCTTCCAAACTGTCTTCCAATCGTGATAATAATATTATCCGTCATCATAATCATCTCCTTACTTTCAACTCTGCAAGTCATATAGTTTCGTTATATCCATTATAACTCTTTTCTGATAATTTGTAAGCTTTTTCTTTGAAAAACAGAAAATTTTCGGCAGCCGTTCTTTGTATACTTTTCACAAAAGCTCCGCGCATATTAAGCCACATTTTAGTCACAAATTTTTCCAAAAAGGGGCTTGATTTTTTTTTAGGATTTGATATAATAAGTTTGTTCGTTGCGAAAGCCGAACAGAGATAATGCGGGTTGGTGTAATGGCAGCACAGCAGACTCTGACTCTGTTAGTAAAGGTTCGAGTCCTTTACCCGTAGCTCTTCGGAGTGTGGCTCAGCTTGGTAGAGCGCTACGTTCGGGACGTAGAGGTCGCGTGTTCGAATCACGTCACTCCGACTAGCGTCAAAGTACACACTAAAAGGATTGCAGATATTGCAATCCTTTTATTTTGATATAGGAAAGTTCGTACTTTCCTATATCATAACCCCCTCCGGGCGGATACGCACTCGCGTGAGCGGAAGCAGTCAGCAAAAGCTGACCACGCTCGGCGCGCAAAGCGTGCAAGCCCCTCATGAGTGAGGGGCTTGGGAGTTGAAATGGGCTTGCCCACTTTGTTCTATGATTTCCTGATTACTCATTTCAGATTCATACAACTGTATGATCCTCTTTACGCCTTTTGCCCTAATTGTTTCAAACGATTTATGAGACAGCCCACTTTCCCTTTCCACATCTTTATACGCATGCCCTTCTACATAGAGCTTCTGTAAAAATTCTTGTTCCTTCCCTTCTAATGTTCGAAAACACACCCAGATACGATTCATTCGTTCTTCTTCCTGCGTAAGATTCCAAAGTTCAACCTCGATTTCTCTGTTCTGATTTTTTATAAGTTGCTTATGCAAGAAAAGCCAGTCTCCCAAATCCTTTTTCACAGCGCCTTTTCTTCTTTCCCAATCATAGGATATCTTTGAAGCAGCCATAGAGCGTATCATATCATCGGAATCTTGCATTTCTCCATATAACTCCATGATTCTCTTATGTATTTCCATGCGTCTCTTGTTTCGTTCACACAGAACCTTCTTTACATACTTATCATCGATCATAATCCTATATTTTCCTCCATTGTGCTTCAATCAAACACTCTTTTAATCTTTGATCTGTCTTCCGCTCACATCCATATGATAGCTGCCTTTGTAAATCAACTTCGATACCGGCACAATCTCGTATCCCTTTTCCTCAAGCCCTACGATCAACCTTTCCAGTGCATCTTTCGTATACTTCGCTCCATTATGACAAAGTATGATAGCTCCATTTGTCAGGCTTTCATGATTCAGCACCGTATTCACAATGCTGTCCGCACCATAATCTTTCCAGTCCAGGCTGTCTACCGACCATTGAATTGGTTCATATCCAGATTCCCGTACCGTCAGAACCACTTCGTTATTGTAATCGCCATATGGCATCCGAAACAGATTCATGTCTATCCCTAGCTGCTCTTTTATTCTCTGATGCGGAATCATTATCTCTTCTTTTTGCTCTTTTACCGAAAGCTGACTCATGTTCCTATGCGTCTCACTATGATTTCCGACATCATGCCCCGCTTCATAAATCTTCTTCACATCTTCCGGATACTTCTCCATCCATCCTCCGGTCATAAAAAATGTCACATGCAAATTATGTTTTTTCAAAATATCAAGTATAGTATCGGTATCTTCATTTCCCCAAGCCGCATCAAACGTAAGCGAAACCTGCTTTTTTTCCGTTTCCACGGAGTAGATCGGAAGCTCTTTTCCATTCACATTGTTGGTAACATGTATGATTCCCGTCATATATCTCCCAGCCGCCACAACCATTACTAACATAAGAAACATCATAAATCTGTATTTTTTCCAAAATTCCATCGAGAAACTCCAGACACATGTTTATATAATATATACATTCCAAGTTTGTCTTATTCGCCTTGCGCCTCCGACTGATTCTGCATTTTCTTACAGATAATTTCTTCATTGCTCAAATCACTCTGATACCATTCTATGATCCGTCTCACCCCATTCGCTCTCATGGTTTCAAATGTTTTATGTGACACTTTGCTTGCAATCTCCGCCTCTTTGTAAGAGTTTCCCTCTACATATATTTGCCTCAAAACATCTTTTTCCTTTTCTTCCAGCGCCTGGAAACAACGCCAGATCCTGTGGATACTTTCCTCCTCTTCATTTAGCCTGTGCATCTCTAAATAAACTTCAAAAATTTGCATTTCCACAAAATTTTTATGTCTTAAAAGCAAACCTCTTAGCTCTTTCTCTTCTGTATTCTCATGTATTTTAAAGGAATCTTCCATAGACATCATACACGATTCCAGATTCCGGACTTCTTCATACAATTCCAGCATTCTTTCATGAATCTGCAAAAGTCTTTTCTTATACGTCTGTAATACCTTCTTTACAATTTTGGTGTCAACAGGACACAAAGTACCCTCCACCTCCTCATTCAAATATGCATTCCATAACCGGGAATTCGTCGCGAAAATATAATATAGGATATGTCGATATCTTCTGGATATCTTAGATAAAATCAAGAATACAAGCTCCCAGACTTGTGAGCCGATACATAAATTATAACAAATGCGCCTGAAATGTCAACGAACTTCCCTCGACAATTTCAGGCATATTTTTCTCTTCTATTTTCTTTTTCGATAGCGCCGAAACAACGCTGCCGTAAGTACAAGACACATGATTTCCGACACCAGCGGGGCCCACCAGATGCCTCTCCCGCCAAATATTGCGATCATCAGCGCTAAGGCACTAAGAAGTGTCACAAATCCTCTCGCCAATGTAATGATTATCGCTGAATAAGCATATTCAATCGATGTAAAATATCCTCCAACCACAACGTTATATCCTGCAATCAAAAAGGATAAACTAAATATCCGCAAAACATTTGCCGAGTAGCTTCGAAGCTCAGACAATTCTGCCGATACAAAAAGCGAAACAATTCCTTTCGCTCCAAATACACAGATAGCGACTGATGCCAGCGAAAACACCGCTGCTGATATCAAACCATATCTCAGTAATTTTCTGCATGTTGCAGTTTCTTTTTTTCCATGATAATAGCTAATCAACGGCTGACTTCCCTGCGCAATTCCAGTCATAGACATTACTACGATAGAATTAATATAAGAGACAATGGTATAACTTACCAATGCATCCTCTCCGATATAACGCGTAATGGCAAGATTAAAAAAGAATACGATAATTCCTGCGGACATTTCCGTCACACCGGAGGAAAGACCATTTCTGAATTCCCTTCCGATAAGCTTTAAGTCTAATCTAAATTTTGTGAAGCGCAGTGTTGCTTTTGGACCTAAGAAATGCCACAAATACAACACAATCACAAACACTTGTGAAATGCCCGTTGCAACCGCCGCTCCCGATACTCCCCAATGAAAAACGATTACAAAAAGATAATCCAGAATACAATTCATAACCGCCCCGACCACAACGATCGCCGTTGCTTTTTGGGGATAGCCATCCGTTTTAATCAAAATTTCAAAAGAATAGGAAAGAATAAAAGCAACCGCAAAAGGCGCTAATGAACCGATATATTCTTTCACATAAGGAAGCGAACCTTGCGTAGCCCCAAGAAATTTCGCGAACCCTTCCAAATTCAGCAAAACCACAGCCGTGATTGCCAGTGATACTACCACAAGTACTGTGATATTCTGGGTAAATACTTCATTTACTCTTTTTTGCCTGCCCTCGCCAAGCAAAATCGCAACTACCGTTGATGTTCCTACCGCAAACAACAAAGAAATCGAGAACAACGCTGCCACAAACGGAAAGGAAATATTTACCGCCGTCAGCGCGATCTCCGATACTCCTCGCGCCACAAATATCCCATCTATCATCGTATATAAGGTGAATACCCATTGCGCAATGACAGATGGGATAATAAATTCCAAAAAGTCCTGTTTTATAGACGTTCCTTCCAATTTCATATAAGTGCAATCTCTCCGTCAAACACTACCGCTGCCGGTCCGGTCATGAAAACATGATTCGTCTTCTCATCCCATTCAATCTTAAGTTCTCCGCCAAGAAGCCGTACCGTCACCTCACGTTTCGCCAGGCCGTTCAGAATACTTGCTACTGCCACCGCACACGCTCCGGTACCGCAGGCGAGCGTCTCGCCGGAGCCTCTCTCCCACACACGCATCTCCAAAAGCGTATCATCTATCACTTTCACAAATTCCGTATTCACTCTGTCCGGAAACCAAGGATGACATTCGAATCCCGGCCCGATTTTTTCCAAATCAAGCGTTGCAATCTCATCCATATAGACTACCGTATGCGGATTGCCCATGGACACAGAAGTTGTCCGATACTCTTTTTCATCCACCACGATTGGCTCATCTATCACCTTTTCTTTCCCTGCAGCAACCGGTATCTTATCTGCTTCCAGAATCGGTTCTCCCATATCCACTCTCACAAGCACTACTTTTCCATCTTCCACCGTAAGATCCAGGTATTTAATGCCTCCCAATGTCTCTACGGATATCTTTGTCTTGTCTGTGAGTCCATAATCGTACACATACTTTGCCACGCATCGAATACCATTTCCGCACATCTTTCCCCGTGAACCATCCGCATTATACATCTCCATCTCAAAATCTGCCACTTCCGATGGGTTAATCAGGATCAAACCGTCCGAACCCACTCCAAAATGTCGGTCACTTAACAACCTTGCTGCCTCTTCTTTATTCTCCACACTTTCTGTAAATCCATTAACATAGACATAATCATTACCAAGTCCCTGCATTTTTGTAAATTTCATCTTATTGCCCTTCTTTCCGTATGATGTCTCATTATAGAGATATTCTTAAAAATGGTGAACCACCCATCGTCTAGAGCCAATGGGCTTCCTGCTTCGCAGACCTCGCAACCTACTATCTCCACAGGCGTTAATTCGGGCAGTTCCTGCCCTA
>ERZ808029.291-NODE-291-length-35262-cov-7.979224_pt1 | contig 35262 bp, 35 predicted proteins | sample MGYA00380185_ERZ808029 | MGnify/ENA primary metagenome ERZ808029 (study PRJEB31490, sample SAMN06133404) | mouse gut metagenome | isolation source: M2_3 | host: mice | place: China: Chengdu | collected 2015-05 ... | reverse complement strand
TACAACACGAAATACCCCTTGGAACTATGAAATGAACCACCCCCCGGTTCATTTCATAGCTAATAAATGTTAAAATCAAGGATAACTCACTGTGGGATAGCGAGAAAAAATTGCATTTTTGTTGAAAAAATTTTCAATTTTTAGGAAAAGGGAGGAGGGCGTTATGGATACAAAAATACAGAGATAACAAAAATAACAGAGTGAATTTTAATTAGATACAAGCCCACCACTCCGTGGTTCTCTGCCATGGGTACTTTATGCCGCTGCCACGCCCCGCGTTGCGCTACGCTCCACACGGGGTTAATCATGGATTCGCGCGTCCCGCGCTCTTCTATTTAAAGTTTATAGTTTATAGGGAATAGGTAAGAGGGGGGATAAACATAAAGAGCCGGCGGGGCCGGCTCTTTATGTTGTTAGTCAGGGATGGTGTCAGTCGGTGTGGGCGGCGGAGCCGAAGGTTTCGCGGATGTTCCAGACAGCGAGGGCGCCGAGGAGCAGGAGTACGCCGCTGACTACGAGCATGAACACCGTCTGCGGAGCGCCGTTGGAGCCTGCCGGGAAGAGGCTCAGGAGCATGCCGCCGCAGAGGGCGGCGATTATCTGCGGCACGCAGATGGTGCAGTTGAACAGGCCGAGATAGGTGCCGATGTGGTTGCCGCTGAGGGCGTTGGTGAGGATGGTGAACGGCATTGCCAGCATGGCGGCCCAGGCGCATCCCATGAGGGCGTAGCTGACGCCGAGGAGCAGAGGCGAGTGGATGAAGTAGACCGAGAGGAAGCCGACGGCGCCGATAAGGAGGCTGAGCGAATAGGCGGGCTTGCGGCGGCGGAAGGTGGCGAGGACGGCGGCCCACACCACGGCTGCGATGGCCTGGATGGCGAGGAGTACGCCGTTCCAGTCGCCGGCGTCCTGATACTCGCTGCTGGCGGCATTGAGCACGGTGACGTAGTTGACGGTGACTTCCTCGGGACTGCCGATGGCGGGCAGCTCGGAGGTCTGATCGAGGATGTACTCGCCGCTTTCATTATCGCGGGCGGCGATGTGGGCGAGGGTCAGCACGGTACCCGGCTCGACGAGCGAGAGAGCCGACACGGTGGATGCGGAGCCGGAGACCGGCATCTGAGTGCCGTCGACGGAAATGACGTCGCCGGTGGTAGCGAAGAAACCCTTGTGCGGGGCCACGCGCTCGATGCCGTCGCGCACGACGGGTGCGCCGCCGGCAATGATGGTGTCGCCGTTGACGCTCACCACATCGGGGTGCAGCAGGCGGCCGTCAACCTCGACGCCGGCCATGACGAGGCGGCCGTCGGTGAGCACGGGCGACTGGCCGTTGAAGATGTACTTGTCGTTGTACTCACGGCCGTTGACGCTCACGCCCGTGACACGCTGATAGGAAGGCGCGCCGTAGGCATGGCTGGCGATGGCGTCGGTGCTGTAGGTCCACATGTAGAGGAAGGCCGCCCAGCAGAAGAACTGCACGAGGCCGACGGTCCAGAACACTTTCGGGGCCTTTACGAGCAGACGCAGCATGCTCTCGCCGCCCTTTTTGCCCTCTTTGGGAGTATCGGTAGAGATGCCGTGGAAGGCGGCGTACTCGGCAGGGGGCATCTCGCGTATCTTGGCGAAGCTGTATATCACGCAGAGCAGCAGGATGGCGGCTCCGATATAGAAAGCCCAGGTGACCGTCGGGGGCACCTCGCCCGCGGGGGCGGTGTTGCTAAGGAAGAGGGCGAGCACGATGGGCGCGATGTAGCCCACGACGCTGCCGGCGTTGCAGAGGAAGCTCTGAATGCTGTAGGCGAGGCCTTTCTGACGTTCGTTAACCATGTCGCCGACGAGCATCTTGAAGGGCTGCATGGCCATGTTGATGCTCGTATCGAGGAACATGAGCATGACGAGGCCGAAGATAATGGCCTGGGAGACGCCGAGGCCGAGCGAGCCGGCGTTGGGCAGGAAGCACATGACGATGATGGCTACGAGCGCGCCTGCAAGCAGATAGGGCAGACGGCGACCGAGGCGCGTCCAGGTGCGGTCGCTGGCGGCGCCGACAAGCGGCTGCACAATAAGCCCCATCAGCGGGGGCAGAATCCAGAAGTAGCTGAGGTCGTGCGGGTCGGCGCCGATGGTGCTGAAAATACGGCTGACCTGCGAGCTCTGAAGGGCATAGGCTATCTGCACTCCGAAAAATCCGAAGCTGAGATTCCACAGTTTCCAGAACCCTAAATCCTTTTGGGTTTGCATCACGGATAGATTGTAGTTAAGTAAACAAGTATGATATAATATGCTGCAAATTTAACAATTTTATAATTAACTGCAACCGCGGGAAAGTGAAAAAATTGATTATTTCACGCTGGAAATGAAAAAAATCAGAAGAAAACAGGTCTAAAACAATTCCGAGTGGGAGCCGAAACGTACGAGTTTTATAACGCCGGCCTCCCTATCCCACCATATCAACAATGTATCGCTTTCAATGTGGCATTCCATATAACCGACATAATCACCCGTGAGCCTGTGAGGTCGGTAATTTTCCGGCACAGGTTTCCCCTCCCGAAGAATATTCAGGACAATCTCAAGTTCATCAATAATATTTCGCCTATGTTTGTATCTCTTTAAATCCCGCTTGAACTGAGTGGAGATTTTAAGGACATTCATAACGAATCTACGAAGCTGCGGAAGTCAGACATTTCAAGAGTCTCAAGATTGTCCGACGTCTCCACCTCCTTCATGGCGGCGAGAGTCAGCTTGTTGGGACGCTTTGATACAAAGGCCATGAGCACACTCTCGACAAGATTGTTCAGACTGCGATTATGACGCTTAGCCTCATCCTGGAGCATGGCAAGAAGTTCTTCGCTGAGTCGGAAAGATGTCTGCCGACGTACTGACGCTGTATTCATAAGATAAAATTTGTTTGTAGTGCAAAGGTAATACATTTGTATAACACTTCAGCAATAAATATGGCTCTAAATTTATCAACTCGGGGAAAAAGAGTAAATTTGCGGGAGTTTTTACTAAGATAGATATGAGGGAAAAGATTTTGCCGCAGCTCTTCGCCACGTTCTTCAAGATAGGAGTGTTCACCTTCGGCGGAGGCTGGGCGATGATAAGCCTGATAGAGCGCGAGATAGTGGACCGGCGGCACTGGATAGAGCGAAACGAGTTTCTGGACCTGCTGGCAGTGGCGCAGTCGCTGCCAGGCATCCTTGCCGTGAACATGGCCGTGACCGTGGGCGACCGTCTGCGGGGTCTGCGCGGCAGCGTGGCGGCTGCGGCCGGCACCATCCTGCCGTCGTTCTCACTCATTCTGCTGATAGCCATGTTCCTGACGCCTGAGACCATCACCTCCAGCCCTACCCTTACCGCGATATTCAAGGGCATACGCCCCGTGGTGGTGGCACTGATAGTGACGCCCGTCATACGTTCGGCGCGTTCGGCCGGGCTGACGTGGCGCACGATATGGATTCCCACGGCCGTGGCCCTGGCTGTATGGTCGAAGCTGCCCGTAATCTCCAACCCGATACTGTTCATAGTGGCGGGAGCCCTGTGCGGCTGGCTGCTGACGCGCCGCAGCCGCCTGGCGCTCGAGCGCAGGAAGGAGGGGGGTGCCGAATGATATTCCTCCGACTCATCTGGAGCTATCTCAAGATAGGCTTTTTCGGCTTCGGCGGCGGGTACGCCATGCTCGCCCTCATAGAGAACGAGATCGTGACACCGGGCTGGATCACGGAAAAGACATTCACCGACATTGTGGCCGTGTCGCAGATGACGCCCGGCCCGATAGGCATCAACTCCGCGACATACATAGGCTACGTGGCTCCGCAGGCCAACGGCTTCCCGTCGGTGTGGTGGGGCGTGGCGGGCTCGCTGCTGTGTACGCTGGTGGTGGTGCTTCCGTCGTTCCTGCTGGTGCTCTACGCCAGCCACTATATCAGGCGCCACCGCGACAGCGAGTTCATCGTAGGCATGTTCGCCGGGCTGCGCCCTGTGGTGGTGGGTCTGATAGCCTCCGCCGCCCTGCTGCTGATGAACGAATCCAACTTCGGAAGCGCAGACAGCGACGTAGCCAAGAGCATAGCCCTCGCCGTGGCCGCGCTCGGCATCAATCTCTTCACAAAAATCCATCCCATATGGATCATAATCGCCGCCGGCTTCTGCGGATGGCTCATATTCTGACATGATGGAATACTTTTCAACAGCATCAATAGTACAGGCAAAACGACTCGTACGGGAACAAGGGCGAAAATTCGGACTTATCGAGGGTTCCGTTCCGGTGCTGATCTCTGTGCCGCACTGCGTAGACCATATGCGCGACGGACGCGTCAAGCCGGCGGAGGTAAATACGCTTTCAGTCGCTCTGATGGTTCACCGCGCCACCGGCTGCCATGTCATTTACAACTGCGACAGTACAACAGACCCGAACCATGACGAAGGTGGCCAATACAAGGACGCGCTGACAGAAACCGTTGCCGACAAAGGCATACGGCTTGTAATCGATCTGCACGGAGCCGCGCCGGACCGAGACTTCGATCTCGAGATAGGCACCGGCGACGGAGCAAACATCGGCAACGACATGATTATAGTGCGGCTTATCGAGCAACTGGCGCGTCTGTCGTTCGACACTGTGGATGTAGACCGGCATTTCAAGGCAGCCGGAGCCAATACCATCTCGGCGTACACGCACAGAAACTGCGGAGTTCCGGCCATACAGGTCGAAATCAACCAGAAAAACAGATCGGAGAAAAATCCTGATAAATTCGACAAGACAGCAGGCGTTTTTGTCAGATTCATCAAGATGGCAGAACTTTGCGGTTATTCAGGGACCGACTACGATTGTGCTACTGTGAAAATTCTGGATAAGAGCCATCCGCACAACCGTGTGGAGCTGCCAGAATCCTGGAGAGGCAGCCATATCATTGATGAAGCATGCCTGATAACCTCCATCAGCGCATCGAAAGAGGGCATTGTAAAGCAATTTGTCGACGAAGACACAGTAAGCGTGGGAAAGCGTCTGTACGACAGCCTTTTCGCCGAAGTGCCCGTTGTCCTTATCAAAAAGAGCAAGGCCATAAAAGCCGCCGTGTACAAGCCAAAGATAGAGGCTATAGACAACGATGCCGTAGCCTTGTCGGACGACATCTACGGGCAGCTGAGCAAATACGAGTACGCCGAGGTGATGAATCCCCTCAACAGCATCAAGGCATATCTGAAAATAAAGAGGTATGAGCCGAAGTTCAACTTCAACAACCGCAAGAACGCGGCGTGGTTGAGTTCTCTTCAGCGTCGGCTGCTGAACATGCAGCTTCCGATGGTGCTTCCTCCCGCGCTTAACGACCGGCTGAGCGAGAGATGCGATGCGGCAGATTACGAATACTTCATAAGCAACTACCACACGGATGCCAAAGGCGACCTGCGCCTCAACAAGGTGGACGAGGAGACCCACAACAGGATGACGAGGATATATAAAGCGATAGCATCGTGTGTGGACATCCGGCCAATCAGCAACGATGAGGCCATACGCCATCCTCAGCCTAAAATCCTGGTAAACTGCATAGGCAACGCCTCCATAATGCTTCGCGCTGTCAGATGCGCCGAGAACGACGAAATTCTCGAAGCTATAAAAATCACCGATACCAACATAAAGCGCCTCGGGGTGAGCGACGGCGACAAAGTGTACGTGACACACAGAGGACGTTCCATCCCGGTCAGGGTGCATGTTTTGTCAAAAGACACATTTGAACAAACGGTACGCAATAACAATCTTGACGCCGAGGACGACGTGGAAATGGTGGCGTGCATACCTGTAGCGCTGCGGTTCAAGCTCGGGATAAATGACATCAACGAATGTGTCACGATAGAGCGTGACCTGGTGTATATCGTACGCAAGAATATCACCGAACAGTTGCTGGCTCTCATCGGCCTGTTCATAGCGATTTACGGCATACCGGGAATGAGCCTCGTCGGCGGCATAGTCGCGTTCCTGTCAGTAGCGCCGCTGGTGCTTTACTCGATATTCAGCAAAGAAAGGGAAAAAATATGAGGAAAGGAGTGGTTCTGTTTCCACAAGACACGTTAGCCAGGCCGGATAACGCCTCGCAATGGTGGCTCAGGGCAGCCGCGGAGGCGGGTCTGACGGTGACAATCAATACATTCGAGGAGTTCGATCCTGATGCCTCCCTTCCGGATTTCGCGGTCATGCGCGGCTACGACGAGGCAATATCCACGGCTCTGGAAAGCAAAGGGGTACGCGTGTTCAGCCCGTATACGGCCATGGTACGCAGCCTCGACAAGTGGCAGACCTATCAGGCACTTGAGAATGCGGGTATCCCGACGCCGCGCACAATTCTGCCCAGCGATTTCACCGAGGCTGAAAGCATTCTCGGCCGTCCGTTCGTGACGAAGCAGCGCAACGGGTCGCGCGGCATAAACGTGTATCTGTGCGACTCTCGCCAAAGCTACGCCCGGGCGCTGGACGCATGCGGCGGCAACGCCGTGCTTCAGCAATACATAAAAGAAAGCCACGGACGCGACGTGCGCGTATGGACAATAGGCGACGAATGCGTGGCAGCCGTACTGAGGAATTCCGACGGGGCGCTCGTATCCAATTACTCGCAGGGCGGCCATGCCGAGCCCTACCCCATGGATGCTGAGCTGAAACGCCTCGCCATAGGAGCGAGCAGGGCCATTGGCCTTGATTTCGCCGGGGTGGACATCCTTTTCGGCAGGGACGGCTACACCGTCTGCGAGGTAAACGGGAACGCCGGATTCAGAACGCTCTTCAGAACATCCGACACAGATATTCTTCATATATTTTTCCAATATGTCGACAATGAGTTACGAAGAAACTCTTAACTGCATATACGACAATTTCAAGGCATTCCATCTCGCCGGCAGAAGTGCCTACAACCCGAGGTTCGACGAGGTGCTGAAGCTTGCGGAGGCGATGGGCAATCCGCAGCGGGAGCTGCGGTGCGTACACGTGGCGGGGACGAACGGCAAGGGCACGACGGCACACCTGATAGCGGCGTCGCTGCGGGCGGCGGGATTCAGGACGGGGCTGTACACGTCGCCGCATATCGCCGACCTGCGCGAACGTATCCTCATAGACGGCGAGATGATAGGCAAGGACGAGGTGACGGACTTCATGGAACGCTATCATGCGGCAATAGAGGGCAGCGGGCTGAAGCCGTCGTTCTTCGAGCTGCTGACGGTGATGGCGTTCGATGCTTTCAGGCGTCACGATGTGGACTACGCCGTGGTGGAGGTGGGACTGGGTGGACGTCTCGACGCCACCAACATCATAACGCCGGAGCTGTGCGTGATAACTAACATCTCGCTCGACCATACGGACATCCTGGGCGACACGCCCGAAAAAATAGCGGCGGAAAAGGCCGGAATCATTAAGGAAGGTGTGCCGGTGGTGATAGGCAGCGCCGAGGGCGGAGTGCGCGGGGTGTTCGAGCGCACGGCCGCCGGGCTGCATGCTCCGATAAGCTTTGCCTGCGACCGCAAAGACATCGCGGCGACGTGTACGGCCGAGGGCGACGTGAGGGTGGAGCTGTCGCCGTTCGGCACCTTCCCCACCCGGCTGCGCGGAGCCTACCAGACGGCCAACGCGCGCACAGCGATATGCGCGCTCGAACGCCTCGGCACGGTGGGCGGCGAGGCCGTAAGGAAAGGATTCATGACATGCGCCGCGCTGCACGGGCGCTGGGAGATGCGCGACGGCGTGCTCTGCGACTGCGGCCATAATCCTGCCGCCTGGCAGTACACTTCGCAGTATTTCAAAAATCATGCGGGGAAGCTCACCGCCATACTGGGCTTCTGCGCCGACAAGGACGTGGACAGCATCCTGAACATGCTGCCCGCGGACGTGGAGTACATATGCGTGGCGGCTCACACGGGGCGGGCGATGCCGGCCGAGGAACTGTGCGCACGGATGACGGCCCGCGGACTGGACGCCACATGGAGTGCCGGCGTGGCCGAAGCCATAGACCGCGCACGCCGCGGCGGCCGGGAAATCTTCCTCGGCGGCAGCTTCTTCGTGGTAGCGGAATACTTTAATCAGTAGGGATAGCTCACATCCCAGAGGAAAAGGGCGTGGGCGGGCATGGAGGTGCCGGCAGCGCAACGGTCGGAGGCGTCGAGCACGCGCAGGATGTCGGCCGGAGCCATCTTGCCTCGACCTACCTCGACGAGCGTGCCCACGACAGCGCGCACCATATTGCGCAGGAAACGGTCGGCGCGTATCTCGAAGTACCAGTGGTCGGCGTCCTGCCGGTGCCACCCGGCAGCGCGGAGGTCGCAGATGTTGGTGCGGGCGTCGCTGTGCAGCTTGGCGAACGACGTGAAGTCGCGGCGCCCGAGGAGCAAGGCAGCGGCACGATTCATGGCCTCGAAATCGAGGCCCGGCGACGCCTGCCACGACAGGTCGCGGACGAAGGGGTCCTTGCCTGTGTGAGCGAAATAGCGGTAGCAGCGCTCCGTGGCGTCGAAGCGCGCATGTGCGTCGTCGGGCACACGGCGCATGGCGCTGACAGCTACATCGCGGCCTACGATAGCATTTACGGAGCGCAGCAGCGCGGCGGTGTCGCAGCCGTCGGGGAGGTCGACATGCGCCACCATGCGGCGGGCGTTCACCCCGGCGTCAGTGCGTCCGGCTCCGGTGACGGGCACCTCCGCGCGGAGCACTTTGCCGAAAGCCTCCTCCAGACATTGCTGAACGCTCATATCGCCCGGCTGGCGCTGCCAGCCGTGGAAAGCGGCGCCGCGGAAAGCTATGTCGAAGAAACAGCGCACGGCACGGGGAATCAGTCGCGTTCCAGATAGGTGTAGCCGTAGAGGCCCGCGCGGTAGCTGCTCACGAAGTTGCGTCCCTCCTCGGGGGTGATGCTTCCGGCCTTCATCGAGGCCGTGACCCAGCTCTCGACGTTGCGCACGAGCTTCTTGGGCGAGAACTGCACGTAGTCCAGCACATCGGCCACCGACTCGCCGTCGATGACCTGGTCTATCTCGTAATGGTCCTTGTAGACACTTATATGCACGGCGTTGGTGTCGCCGAAGAGGTTGTGCATGTCGCCGAGTATTTCCTGGTATGCGCCCACGAGGAAGACACCTATATAATATGTCTCTCCGGCTTTAAGCGTATGCACGGGCAGGGAGGGCTGGAGACCCTGCGGAGAAATGAAGTGGGCGATTTTGCCGTCGCTGTCGCAGGTGATATCCTGGAGCGTGCAGGTGCGCGTGGGCTTCTCGTCGAGCCGCGTGATGGGAATTATGGGGAAAGCCTGGTCGATGGCCCAGAGGTCTGGCAGCGACTGGAACAGCGAGAAGTTGCAGAAATACTTGTCGGGAATCATGCGCGAGATCTTGCGCAGCTCTTCCGGGGCGTGTTTCATACCGCCGGCCAGGTCGTCCACCTCGCGGGCGATGCTCCAGAAGAGCTTCTCTATCTCGGCGCGAGTGCGCAGGTCAAGCATTCCGAGGCTGAAGAGGTCCAGGGCCTCCTCGCGTATCTGGAGGGCGTCGTGCCAACTCTCGAACATGCTGGAGGCGTCAAGCTTGTCCCAGATGTCGAAGAGTTCGCGGGCCAGCTCGTGAGCGTCGGGGCCGAGCTCCTCGCTGTCGCGCCACTGGGGAAGGCCGGTGGCGGCGAGCACGTCGAAAATCAGCACGGAGTGGTGGGCCGTCAGCGAGCGTCCGCTTTCGGTGATGATGTCGGGCTGACGCAGGCCGTTCTTGGTGCAGACGTCGACGAGCGCCGACACGGCGTCGTTGGCGTACTCCTGAATGCTGTAGTTCATGCTGCTCTCGCTGGCCGAACTGCGCGTGCCGTCGTAGTCCACGCCGAGGCCGCCGCCTATGTCGACATAGTCGATGCTGAAACCCATCTTGCAGAGCTGGGCGTAGAACTGCATGGCCTCGCGCAGGGCGTTCTTGATGCGGCGTATCTTGGTGATCTGGCTGCCGATGTGGAAATGGATGAGGCGCAGGCAGTCAGTCATCTCGCGGCGCTGCATGAAGTCGATGGCCTCCAGCAGCTCGGAGCTGTTGAGTCCGAACTTCGACTGGTCGCCGCCGCTTTCCTCCCACTTGCCCGCGCCGGAGCTGGAGAGCTTGATGCGTATGCCGATATTGGGACGCACCTTCAGGCGGCGCGCCACGTCGGCGATGATGTGCAGCTCGTTGAGCTTCTCAACCACAAGGTAGATGCGGCGGCCCATCTTCTGCGCCAGCAGGGCCAGCTCCACGTAGCTCTCGTCCTTGTAGCCGTTGCATATGACGAGGGCGTTTTCGGCGATATTGGTGGCGAGCACGGCATGCAGCTCGGGCTTGCTGCCGGCTTCGAGGCCGATGTTGAATTTCTTGCCGTAGGTGACGATTTCCTCCACCACGGGGCGCATCTGGTTCACCTTGATGGGATAAATCAGATAGCTGTGGCCCTCATAGTCATAGGTTTCCGAGGCGAGCCGGAAACAGTTGCTTATCTTCTCGATTCTGTTGTCGAGGATGTCAGGAAAGCGCAGCAGCACGGGTGCGGAAATGTCGCGCACCTGAAGCTCGTCGAGCACATCCTTTATATCCACGGAGGCATAGCCCTCTCTCGGGCGCACTGCCACGTGCCCTTTATCGTTGATAAAGAAATAGTTGCGGCCCCAGCCTTCAATATTGTACAGTTCAGCGCTGTCCTCTATACGCCATTTTCTCATTCGGCATCAGCATGAATAGTGGTTAATTTTTTCGCAAAGATAGCGAAAATACCGGTGCCGCGCAAGTGCCGAGACGCAGCAGACACAAAATCACTGCCACATGCGCGCTTTCTCGGTATTATTCCTTAACTTTGCATCTGCAATGAGAGAATCACTGGAACTGACACAGCAGCAACGATTGCAGCAACGGCTGCACCCGGAGCAGATGCTCTACGGGCGCCTGCTGGAGATGTCGACGCCCGAAATCGAGGACGAGGTGCGCCGTGTGGTCGACGAGAATCCGGCTCTCATAGAGAAACAGACAGCCCCCGAGGAGCAGAACGACGCCTTCAACGAGAGCGCCGAACAGCTGCAACGGGCCGACTATGCCAGCGACGACGACATACCGTTCTACCGCAGCGAGCAGCGCGGGGCGTACTACGAGCCCGGCTACGACATGCCGGCCGCCGCGCCGGGCAAGACGCTGGCCGAAGCCCTGAAGGAGCAGCTCGCCGACTATGCGCTGGACGACACCCGCAGGGCCGTGGCCGAATACGTGATAGACAACCTGGACGACAACGGCTACCTGACGCAGTCGCCGGCGGCAATGGCCGACGACATGAGCGCGCAGGCAGGCATGGAGGTGAGCCGCGAGATGTTCGCCGACGCGCTGAAGCTGGTGCGCCGCATGGAGCCGGCCGGCGTCGGCGCAGTGGACCTGCGCGACTGCATGCTGCTTCAGCTCGACCGCATGAAGCGCACGGACGACACAGCCCTGGCGCGCCGCATCGTGGCCGACTATTTCGACCTTTTCTCCAAGCGCCACGCCGACAGGCTGCTGACGGCGCTCGACGTCAGCCCGGAGCAGATGTCGCGCGCCATCGACATCATCACCGCCCTCGACCCCAAGCCGGGAGGCCATGCCGACAGCAGCGGCGACAACTCGTCGCGCTACATCGTGCCCGATTTCAACGTGGAGATGGATGCCGACGGACGCGCCACCGTGGCGCTGACCGGACGCACGCCGGAGCTGGCGATAGAGGAGAGCTTCATGCCCGACGAATCGCAGCCGGCCGTCACGCGCCGCGAGCGCGAGGCCAGAGCCTTCATCCGCACCCGCCACGACGAGGCGCAGAGCTTCATCAAGATGCTCAACGCCCGCGCACGCACGCTGCTGGACGTGATGCGCGCCATCGTCAGCCGCCAGCGCGACTTCTTCATGACGGCCGACGCAGGCACGATACGCCCCATGATACTGCGCGACATAGCGGCCGACACGGGGCTCGACCTCAGCGTCATCTCGCGCGCCACGGCCGGCAAATACGTAGCCACGCCGGCGGGGGTATATCCCGTGAAGATGTTTTTCAACGAGCGCCCGAACGAGGCGTCGGACGCCTCTGTACACACGATTTCGGAACGCATACGCACCCTTATAGCCAACGAGGACAAGACCGCGCCGCTGAGCGACGAGGCCATCTGCGCCGTCCTGGACGCGGAAGGCTACAGCATAGCCCGGCGCACCGTGGCAAAGTACCGCGAGAAAATCGGTCTGCCCGTGGCAAGACTGCGAAGAAAATTCAACTGACAATGGAACTGAACGAAAACAATGGGGACTTCGCACGCCCCGTAAAGACCATTGAACCCGCCGCGCCGAAGCCCTCGGACGGCCGTAAGGAAGGCGGCAGGCTGCAACGGGCGGCGCAGATAGTGAGCGACGTATTCTCTCCCCTGCTGGTGCCGACCTACTGCATGGCGATGGCTATGTGGATAACACCTTTACAGATCCTGCCCGAGCGCACCCGCATCGGCGCCACTATCGGTGTGGCTGTCATCACGGCAGTAATACCCCTGGGCATACTGCTGCTCATGCTGCGCACCGGCCGCATATCGGACATGAGCATCTCCGACCGCCGGCAGCGCACGGTGCCGATGCTCATAGCCATACTGGCCTATCTCGGCGCCGCCCTCTACCTGCACATACTGCATGCGCCGCTGTGGCTGCAATGCTTCTTCTACGGCGCGGCCACGTCCACGACGCTGAGCCTGTTCATCACCCTGCGGTGGAAAATCAGCGCCCACGCCGGCGCGGCCGGAGGCATGGCGGGCATGATGCTGTGGCTTACAGCCACCGGCCTCGCCACCGTCAACGCCATGCTGTGGCTCACGGGCGTGATACTGCTGGGCGGCGTCATAGGCTCGGCACGGCTCGTGCTTGAGCGCCACACGCCCGCCCAGGTGTGCTGCGGATGGCTGCTCTCGGCCGTCTGCGTATTCATAGCCATGTGCATACCCTACTGAATCATGAACCGAACAGACTATACCCGACGCGCCACATCGGTGGCACACGCAGGCAACGTAGCCATAGGAGGCTCCAACCCCGTGCGCCTGCAATCAATGACCAATACGCCCACGCTCGACACCGACGCGAGCGTGAACCAGTGCATACGCCTGGCCGAGGCCGGGGCGGAACTCGTCAGACTCACTGCCCAGGGCACGGCCCACGCCGCCAATCTCGCCAACATCAGCCGCAGGCTGCGCGAAGCTGGCATAACGACACCACTCGTGGCCGACATCCACTTCAACCCCGCGGCCGCGTTCGCTGCCGTCGAGGCCGGCGTGGAGAAAGTGCGCATCAACCCCGGCAACTTCATCGACCCGGGCCGTGTGTTCAAGACAATTGACTACACAGACGAGCAGTACGCCGCCGAGCTGAAGCGCCTGCGCGACAAGCTCGTGCCGCTGCTCGACCTCTGCCGCGAGCGCCACGCCGCGCTGCGCATAGGAGTCAACCACGGCTCGCTGTCGGACCGCATCATGAGCCGCTACGGCGATACTCCGGCGGGCATGGTGGAGTCGGCCATGGAGTTCCTGCGGATATGCCGCGACGAGGACTTCAACGACGTGGTAATCAGCATCAAGGCCTCCAATGTGCGCGTGATGACGGAGACCGTGCGGCGCCTGGTCGACGCCATGGACCGCGAGGGCATGCACTATCCGCTTCACCTCGGCGTCACCGAGGCCGGCAACGAGCTCGAAGGCCGCATAAAGTCGGCCGTAGGCATTGGCTCTCTGCTCGCCGACGGCATAGGCGACACCATTCGCGTGTCGCTCAGCGAGGACCCGGTGGCCGAAATCCCCGTGGCCCGCATGATACGCGACTACATAGAGCGCATAGCCAAGGCCGAGCCCACGGGCGCAACTATTGCGCCGGGCTACGACGTGTTCAACCCCTCGGTCCGCGCCAGCCGCGCCATAGGCTGCGTGGGAGGCGGACAGACGCCCGTGGCCGTAGGTGTGGACATGAGCGCCGGAGATATTCCTGCCGGTGTTCGTGTCGTGGAAGCCGAAGAAGGCGCCGTCAACCCCATAGCGTCGATACGCGCGCAGATGCACGCCATGATGCGCGAAGGCGACGACACGCCGGTGATAATCCGCAGAACCTATCCCGCCAATATCAGCGCAGAGCAGGTCGTGGTTGAAGCCTCCATAGAGCTGGGCACACTGCTGCTCGACGGCTTTGCCGACGGCATAGAGATAGTGGCGCCGCAACTCGACGGCGAGGCGTTGCGCGACCTGTCGCTCGGCATACTCCAGGCCACACGCCTGCGCTTCTCGCACACGGAGTACATAGCCTGCCCGGGCTGCGGACGCACGCTCTTCGACCTGCAGAACACACTCGCCGAAATCAAAAAGGCGACATCGCACCTCACGGGTCTGAAAATAGGCGTCATGGGCTGCATCGTGAACGGCCCCGGCGAAATGGCCGACGCAGACTACGGCTACGTGGGTGCCGCTGCCGGCAACGTGAGCCTGTACAAGAACAAGCAGTGCGTAGTCAAGAACATACCGGCATCGGAGGCCCTGCCACGGCTCATACAACTGATAAAGGACAACGGCGACTGGAAGGATGCGTAAGACCGACAGGCTAATAGAATACGCCACGCTGGACTGCGGGATGCGCCTCGTGCACGTGCACACTCCCGGCGCGGCCACAGCCATCGCAGGCGTCACCGCGCGAGTGGGCAGCCGCGACGACGCGACGGACGCCCACGGACTGGCGCACCTGGTGGAGCACACCATCTTCAAGGGTACGAAGCGCCGTTCGCCCTGGCACATAATCAACCGAATGGAGGCCGTGGGCGGCGAACTCAACGCATTCACCACCAAGGAAGAGACCACCGTCTACAGCATTTACCCTGCGGGCAACACCGCCCGCGCCGCCGAACTGATAGCCGACCTCGTGCAGAACTCGCAGTTCCCGGCAAAAGAACTGGAAAAGGAGCGTCAGGTGATAGCCGACGAGATAGACAGCTATCTGGACTCGCCGGCCGACGCCGTGTACGACGACTTCGACGAACTGCTCTTCGACGGTTCGCCGCTGGGCCACAACATCCTCGGCAGCCGAGAGGACATCGCCCGCATAACGCCGGAGCTGTGCCGCGCATACCTGCGGCAGTACTACACAGCGCCGAACATGGTGGCATTCTACAGCGGGCCCGAGAGCATAGGCCGCGTGGCCGCGGTGTTCAGCCGCCACATGCAGCCGTCGGCCGAGGAAGTGGTGCATACTCCGCTGACGCAGCCGAGCGTCGCACCCTTCGACGTGCGCCGCCGCATCGACTCCCATCAGGACCACAATCTGATGGGCGCGCGGCTGCCCGACATGTACCACCCGTCGCGCTTCAGCGTGGCGCTGCTCACCAATATCCTCGGCGGACCGGGCATGAACTCTCTGCTCAACGTAGCCCTGCGCGAGCGCCGCGGACTGGTCTACACCGTCGAGGCTTCCTCCACATGGTACTCCGACTGCGGAGCCTTCACCGTTTACTTCGGTTGCGACCCCGACGACAGCGCGCGTTGCCGCAGGCTTGTACAGGAATGCATCGGCCGCATAGCCGCAGGCGACGCCATCACCGAGCGCGCGCTGGAGATGGCTAAGCGTCAGTATCTCGGACAGCTGATAGTGGCGTCGGACAACCGCGAGAACAGCATCCTGGGCATAGCCCGCGCCACGCTGTTCCACGGTCGCGCGTCGCTGCCGGCGGAGACCACGGAACACATCCGGTCGGTATCGCTCGCCGACATCACGCAGGCGGCCTCACGGCTCACCTCCCTGTCAACACTCACTCTCGGCCCCGGATTATGAACGGCATCACGGCATACCCGCCCCTGCGCTACGGCTTTCCGGCCGGCATATGCCTCACGGGCATGGCCGCGCTGATATGGCCCGGCGCATCGGCCGCCGCCCTGTGCATCGGCTGGGCCGCGCTATATCTGCTGCTCATCGCGTCCTACCGAAATGCGTCATGGAGCTGCACGCCCGGCGGCTGGCTGCTGTGGGGCGCGTCAGTGGCGCTGTGGACCGGCATTGCCGTCAACTGCCACTACTACATCACCGTCCTGGGCAGCGGCGACACCACGGCGCCCGTGCTCATGAATCTGGACTCCTGGAGCGCATGGAACAACGCGCTCTTCGACAACGGACGGCGCGACGTTATGCCATGCCCCTGGCCCGCGCAGGACTACGGCCACCTTGTCGGAATGCTGGTGTACGTATTCGGCGATGATTTCAGCATCCCCCTGATGTTCAATTCATTTTGTGCATTGGTAACGGTGGCGCTGACGGGCGCGATAGCGGTGCGGTGCGCGGGCGGCGAGCTTGCGCAGCGTCGCAGTATGGGCCTTACCGCCATGGTTCTGGCCGCCTCCATGTGCTATTTCATGGTTTCCGGCACCATTCTTATAAAGGACTGTCCGCTGGCCTGCGCCATAGCCCTGACAGCGTGGGCGTCGCTGCGCATGCGCGACAGGGTGTCGGTGCTGCCGGTTCTTGCAATAATAGCCGCAGCGGCAGGTATTTTCTACCTGCGCAAAAACTACATGCTGGTGCTTGCCGCCATCGTGTTTGTGATGCAGAGGCCGTCGTCGCGCCGCGACCTCGTGGCCTCGTGCGCCATAGCTCTGTCGCTTTTCGGCATATGGCTGTATATGCAGCTTGCGAACAGCACCGTTCCTATCGGCAGCTATATCTCCCTTGAGTCATCGATTCCGGATGAGGGCGACGACAACAGCAATTACGGCCACGGTGCGGCCTATACCGAAGTTCTCAACAGCTACATGATGCTGCCCGTGTGGCAGCGCGTGCTGCTCGTGCCGGTAGTCACGGCCATCCAGTTCCTGATACCGCTGCCGTGGTCGTGGAGCAAATACCTTATTTTCGGCCCGTGCATGGCGCTGGCCCATTTCTCTTTCTGCCGTTATGCCGCCGGAGGCCTCCTGCTCTATTTCGCAGGGCGACAGTTCGGCAGAGGATGCGCACCACATCCTCTCCTGATGCTGACGGCGACAGGCGCCCTGCTGTACATGGCCTCAGCCTTCACCTTCGGAGGCACGATAGCCCGCTACGGCATACCCCTCGTGGCCCTGCTGATACCCGCTGCCGCCTACACCTGGCTGCGCTACCGCCATGAGCGCTCCTTCCGCATCTGGTGCGCCGTATTTGCGACAGGCATGGCCGTAGCCCTCACCCTCGCATACATAGCAACCACATGAAAACCGGCGACAGAATAGCCAGAATAGCCTCACTGGCAGGGGCCTCACTGAAAAGCATCGTAAAAATCGCGCTGCAAAGCCGCCGCTGCGGCATAACCCCACAGGGCGGCGGCAACATAATAATACTTGCCAACGGGCCCTCGCTGCGCACCACCATCGCCGAGCATGAAGACTTGCTCCGGAGCATGCCCTGCATGGCGGTGAATTTTGCAGCCAATGCGCCGGAATTCGACCGTCTGCGGCCAAGTTATTACGTGCTGGCCGACCCGCACTTTTTCCATTCCGACGAGCCAAACGTGTGCAGTCTGTGGCAGCATCTTTCCGACGCATCGTGGCCGCTGACGCTCTATGTGCCCGTGCCGTTCGCGGCAGAGGCACGCCGACGGGCTCCGGGCATCACCGTCGAAGGCTTCAACGCAATCGGCGCCGAAGGCTTCGACACGCTCTGCCACGCGGCATTCCGCAGCGGGCGCGCCATGCCGCGCCCGCGCAATGTGCTCATAGCCGCCATCATGATAGCCCTGAAAGCCGGATTCAGCACCGTATGGCTCACGGGAGCCGACCACTCATGGCTGCGTACAATAGAAGTAAACGAGCAGAACGAGGTTGTGAGCGTGCAGCCGCACTTCTATCAGGACGACAAACGCGAGCTTGCCCGTTCTACCGCCGAGTACACCGGCTACCGGCTGCACGACATTCTGAACAGCTTCACCGTGGCATTCCGCAGCTACCACCAGATTGCGCGCTACGCATCGGCCTGCGGCATACACATCTATAACGCAACGCCCGGCAGCTTCATCGACGCATTCAAGCGCCGCAGCCTTGACGAAGCCGCGAAGAAGTAGCAATATACATACATATATAATTACAAAGAGCCGCTTCATCACGAAGCGGCTCTCCATATTGTGTCTCTAACACTAAATACCTAAAACCATTTAAAAATCCTTTTTACAATCATTTTTCTAACCTATCAGATCCAATATTTTAGACCTAACAATTATTTACACTGCAAAATTAATCCACAAGAAGCGCATTGCAGCCTGCGTATAAGTGCAATATAAATAAAATAGGGGCGTGTATTTTTACACACCCCTATTAATCAATATTTTATATAAATTATGATTCCTTAAAAATATAAGCCAAAATATCAGTCTGTATGGCCGGATAACTCCTGCTCGGGGTGCAGAATAAGCATATCGAGCAACTTTTTCCGGGAGGCAATCTCCACACCCTGCGGTCCGAACGAACGAACGCCATACTCTTTCATGCGCGTGAGCGCCTCAACCAGCGCCGAACGCTGCACGCCCCATACGGCGCAGAGATTGCGCAACGGACACTCGATGGCAATGTTCTCGCCGGTGCTCTGCGTCAGCGCTATCACCCAGAATGCTATTCGCTCCTCAAGGGTGCCGGCCGTAAGCGACATGAGTCCAACGACACTTTTCTGAGCGTTCATGGAAATGACATTGAGATAGTTCAGCTGAAACACAGGGTCGGCCTCCAGTATTTTCAGATAGTCGGCCTTGCTGATTTTAAGGATGCCGGTATCCTCGGTGGCAACCACCCGGCATGGATACAGCGTGGTGCGACCGAACAGGAAGTCCGGGGCAATGACATCAGGCGCCCGCAGGGTCTGGGACACGGATATGCTGTTGTTGTTATTGGCAGTGGATACACGCACGGCACCGCTGATTATAAACACCAGATGCGTACAGGGAGAATGCTGGTCTATGATGACTTCTCCCTGCGGGTACTTCAGAAAATGCAGTTTTGCCGTACCGGCTATTTTTTTTATGGTATCGATGCCTACGCCTCTGAACAGAGGCAGATCCATCAGTAGTTCAAACATGCTGCCCATCGTTTTGGTAAAATAAGTACATTATTAACAAATGCCCGCTTTCAAAGGTTTTCGGAGAACGGCCAAGAGGCTGTTTAAAAACTCACTGCAAAGTTACGGCTTTGGCCGCGTTAAACGAAATCGGTGAGTGATTTTTGTTCAATATGCAACTTTTTATCCAAAAACCGGCGTAAAACACTTGACAAGGGGTCAAAAAAGTATTAATTTTGCATTTTATTAGACGCCATAGGGCCTCATTCATTTATGCGTAAGAAAAAAGCTTTACATATCAGTGCGTTAGGGTCGCGTGTCACCTCTATAGTGAGTGTATCCCTTGTGCTCGTGCTCATGGGCCTCACCGCACTCATGACGTGCGCGGCGCGCAAGGCCACGGACAACGTGCGACGCAACATGGGCTTTACCGTAAAGATGGAACAGGGAACGGGACAAGCCGATGTGAACGCCATGAAGACCATACTCTCGCGCGCAAGATATGTGGATTCTTTCGTATATACAGGCCCGGAGGAGATTCTTGCGCAGGAGTCGGAAATCATAGGCGAGGATATAATGGAGCTGGTTGACGAGAACCCCTACGGCGCCGAATTCGACGTGCGCCTGCGGGCCGACTGGGCCGATGCCGACAGCATCCGGGCCATCAGCACGGTGCTGGCACGGCAGAAAGGAGTGGAGGACGTGCTTTCCGACACCGGCATCATCGACAGCGTGAACAGGAACCTGCGCCATCTCTCGCTAATCATGCTCGCTGTGGCCGGAGCGCTGCTGATAATCTCTTTCGTCCTGATCAACAACACCGTAAGCCTCGCGGTTTACTCGCGTCGCTTCGTCATCCACACCATGCGACTGGTCGGAGCAACGGCGGCATTCATCCGTCGGCCCTTCCTGAGTGCCGGAGCCGTCACAGGTCTCATAGCAGCGGCCGTTGCCTCGGCCATACTCGCAGGTATTCAGGCGTACGCCACGCAGGCCGACCCCATGCTGGCATCGGCATTCAGCTGGGCCGACAGCGCGGCCGTCTACGCCCTGCTGGCTGTGGCAGGCGTACTCATATGCCTGCTGGCCTCGGCCATAGCCACCAACCGCTATCTACGTCACGACATTGACGATTATTACATGAACTGACAGACACTACAATATGGACTCGGAAAAGAAAAACTCCATAGGACAACAAGGACGTGCCGAACAACAGGGCGCGACGCGCACAGGCGATAGCAAATCAACTGCCGCAAACAAGAATGATTTCATAGAGCATGAGAGCGCAGCGCAGCGTCCCCTGACACGTACCAACTTCATAGCCATGGCGATAGCCGGCGCCATGATAGTCCTCGGCTTCATACTGATGCTGGGCGGCTCCACCACGGAAACGGAATTTAACCCCGACATATTCTCCACGCGCCGCATCGTAGTGGGTCCGGCCATCGCATTCCTCGGGTTCGTAGCCATGGCAATCGCAATTATCATCAAACCCCGTAAAAAAGACTGACGATGGACTGGTTAGACGCATTGCTTCTCGGCATAATACAAGGCCTGTCGGAGTATCTGCCCATCTCCAGCAGCGGACATCTCGAGATTTTCAAGCAGGTACTGGGCGTGAACCTCGACCCGGAGTCGTCGCTGGAATTCAGTGTAATGCTGCACGTAGCCACCGTGCTGAGCACCATTGTTATACTGTGGCGCGAGTTCTGGCCGCTGTGCGTGTCGTTCTTCACGTTCAAGCGCGACTATAACTTTTTCTACGTCTGCAAGATACTGCTGTCGTGCATACCCGTCGGCATCGTGGGCGTGTTCTTCAAGAAGGAGATTTCGGCGCTGTTCGAGGGCAATCTCACCGTGGTGGGCGTGTGCCTGCTCGTGACGGCGGCGCTGCTTTCGTTCGCATACTTTACGCGTACGCGCCACGCCATAGCCTGCCCCACAGCGAGCCAGGGCCGCGACATCAGCTGGACCGACGCCTTCGTCATCGGCCTCGGTCAGGCCGTGGCCGTGCTGCCGGGTCTGTCGCGTTCCGGCACCACCATCGCCACGGGCATCCTGCTCGGCGACAACCGCGAGCGCGTGGCACGCTTCTCGTTCCTCATGGTTATCATCCCCATACTCGGTGAGGGGCTTCTCGACATCAAGGACATGCTGGAGCCGGCTGCCGCATCAGCCGCCGCTGCCGGAGGAGGAGCCGGCATAGGCGCCATCGCGATAGGCTTCCTGGCCTCGTTCATCGTGGGCTGCATGGCATGCAAATGGATGCTCGACATAGTGAAGAAAGGCAAGCTCGTATGGTTTGCCGTGTACTGCGTGGCCGCCGGCCTGCTGTGTCTGACCTACCATCTCTTTTGATAAATGGACTATTTCAGCGGCGAAATACTGTGCATTGACAAACCGGAGGGCTGGACGTCGTTCGACGCCGTGAACCGAGTGCGCGGCGCGCTGAAGCGGCGCCTCGGCGTGTCGCGTCTGAAAGTGGGTCATGCCGGCACGCTCGACCCGCTGGCAACAGGCGTGATACTGATATGCACCGGCCGCGCCACCAAGCGCATCGAGGAGCTGCAGGCCGGGCGCAAGGAATATGAGGCTGAAATAGCGCTCGGCGCCACCACCCCGAGCTTCGACCTGGAAACCGAGATAGATGCCACCTACCCCACCGCGCATATCACCCGCGAGGCGGTAGAGGAAGCGCTCGCCCGGTTCACGGGGACGATACTTCAGGTGCCACCGGCGTTCTCTGCATGCAAAATCAACGGAGTGAGGGCATACGAGAGCGCACGCGCAGGCGAGGAAGTGGAGCTGAAGGCGCGCCCGGTGGAAATCCACGCCATAGAGCTGCTGGAGTTCAGCCCTGAGGCCATACGCGTGCGGGTGGAGTGCGGCAAGGGCACCTACATCAGGGCGCTGGCGCGCGACATCGGCACGGCGCTCGGCAGCGGCGCCCACCTGACGCGGCTGCGCCGCACACGCGTAGGCGACTACGGCATAGCCGACTGCGTCAGCGTGAAGCAGGCGGCCGAGATCATCGCCGCCGCGCCGATAGAATATCCCGACTGGTACGAGGGCAAGCGCAAGGCCTGACGCCCCAAGGCGCATACCGGCCAAAATTCAACGAAAACGATATAATTGTCATAATATGAAGCTTTCGCAATTCAAATACCGTCTCCCGGAAGAACTCATAGCACAATACCCCGTGGAGAACCGCGACGAGTCGCGCATGATGGTACTGCATCGCAACAGCGGTGAGATAGAGCACCGTCTGTTCAAGGACATACTGAACTACTTCGACGACGGCGACGTGATGGTGTTCAACGACACCAAAGTATTCCCCGCCCTCCTCTACGGCAACAAGGAGAAGACCGGCGCGCGCATCGAGGTGTTCCTGCTGCGCGAGCTCAACGCCGACATCAAGCTCTGGGATGTGCTCGTGGAGCCGGCCCGCAAGATACGCATAGGCAACAAGCTGTACTTCGGCGACGACGAGTCGATGGTAGCCGAGGTCATCGACAACACGACATCGCGCGGACGCACCCTGCGCTTCCTCTACGACGGTCCGCGCGACGCATTCAAGCGCGACCTCTATGCGCTGGGCCACACGCCGCTGCCCGAATACATCAAGCGCGAACCCGAGGAGGCCGACGCCGAGCGCTACCAGTGCATCTTCGCGCGCAACGAGGGCGCCGTAGTGGCTCCGGCTGCCGGCACACACTTCTCGCGCGAGCTGCTCAAACGTCTTGAAATCAAGGGCGTGAAGCAGGCATTCCTTACCGAGCACTGCGGTCTCGGCAACTTCCGCGAGATAGACGTGGAAGACCTCACCAAGCACCGCATGGACTCCGAGCAGCTCATTGTGTCGCCGGAACTTGTGGATACGGTGAACGCCGCCAAGGACGCCGAGAAGCGCGTCTGCGCCGTAGGTGCAAGCGTGCTGCGCGGAATGGCAAGCGCCGTCAGCATGGGCGGACATCTTCAGCCCTACGACGGCTGGACCAACAAGTTCATCTTCCCGCCGTACGAATTCACGGTAGCGACTTCGCTCGTCAGCAACTTCCATCTGCCCTACTCCACCATGCTCATGATGGTGGCGGCCTTCGGCGGCTACGACCAGGTGATGCACGCCTATTCCGAAGCCGTGAAGGAGCATTACCGCTTCGGCGCATATGGCGACGCCATGCTGATTATCTGACCTGCGGATGGACTCTAAAGGACTAATGGAAAAAGCGGCGCTCGACGCCGGCTGCGACGCAACCCTGTGCGAAAAGACGCTGGCCGCGCTGGCCTCCGCGCTGCGCGAACGCTGCTGCGCGCTCGACACCGTAGCCATACCCGGCTTCGGCAGCTTCATCGCCGAAAAACACGACGAGCATGTGGAGACCGACGCCGCCACAGGGCGCCGGCGCCTCATGCCGCCGCATATCTCCGTACGCTTCAGCCCCGGCAGCAAGCTGCGCAAACTATTGTCAGCCCATGAATAATACTGTCGCACTTCCCGAACTCGCCGCCCAGGCGGCACGCGTTGCCGGCATCGACGCGGACGCCGCCTCACGCATCATAATGGCGATTTTCAACGCCACGGCCGAATCCGTGGCAGCCGGAGAAGCGGTGACGCTCAAGGGCATAGGAACATTCAGGCGCGGCAAAAGCAGCGACAGCCAGGTGCAGTTTACTCCTGCACCCGAGCTGGCCGAGGCCGTAAACGCACCCTTCGCGCTGTTCAGCCCGATGGACATCCCCGCCGACGCGCCTACGGCCATTTTCGACAGCGAACCCGAGCAGAAGAAAGAGGAGGAAACGCCGGCGCAGGAGCAGGAGGAACTGCTTCCGCCACCGCTGCCGGAGACCATGCAGGAGCCTGAAGAGCCTGAAGAGCCTGAAGAGTCCGAACCTCAGCCCGAAGCCAGGCCTGTCGAAGAGAAAGTTCCCGTCGAGGAGCCTGAAAATGAAGCTGTTGAAGACGAGGAGGACGCGACCGAGGACGAACCGGAGGTAGTGTACGTGATGCGGCGCAGCGCATGGCCGTGGGTAGCCGCGATACTGTGCCTGATAGTCGGCTTTGCCGGCGGATACTGCTACGGCACGCACTGCGGCGCGGTGGAAATCCCCGCCACAGCCGTCGCCGAAAAGCCCGAAGTCCTGCCGGCCGACAGCATCGCGGCTCCTGCGCAACCGGACAGCACGGCGACAGAGCCCGCCGACACAGTCAGCAGCACCGCAGAAGAAAAGCCCGAGCCGGAAAAAGAGCCGGTCTACGACACTGTGACCTCCACGCGCTTCCTTACCACCATAGCGCGCACGCACTACGGGCGCAAGGACTTCTGGGTGTTCATCTACGAGGCTAATTCCGACATTCTGCGGCATCCAAACCGCATACGTCCCGGCACACGCGTGCGCGTACCGGACCTGGGTCCGCACGCCGCGGCCGATTCGGCCACGCGCGCCCGGGCACATCAGCTCGCCAACGAGATTTACAGCCGATACGACATGTAGCCGGCGCGCGAGTCTCAGCGGCGCGCTCCTGACGGTCCGAACAGTCGGTTGATAAGGTCGGGACGGTGCAGCCGGTGCAGGCTGCGTGTAATCTCCACGCGATACGCACGGTCGTACCAGAAGAAATAGCGTCGCTGAGCCAGCTTCTCCTGCGGAGTGCGGGCGCAGTAGACGCGCTCCAGCGTGTAGGGATGATAGCCGCTGTAGTATATCTCCGTCGCCACCGTCATGGGCGTAGGCGTGAAGTCCTGTACCTGCTCGAGATGGAAATCGAGGTCCTTAGTCTCCGCCGCAAGCATCGCCATGTCTATCTCATGGCAGCCCGGATGGCTGCTTATGAAGTAAGGAATCAGCTGCTGGCGCAGTCCCTTGGTACGGTTCACCTCGTCGAAAATCTTCTTGAAGTCGTGAAAGAGCCTGAACGACGGCTTGCGCATCAGGTCGAGCACGACGTCGCTGGTGTGTTCCGGCGCTACCTTCAGCCGGCCGCTGACGTGATTGGCGATCAGCTCGCGGCAATAGCGCCTGTTGGTGGCGTCCACGGCCTTGTCGCCGGTCTCGTGCATGGCGAGGTCGTAGCGTACGCCGCTGCCCACGAAGCTCTTGCGCACACCCGGCACGGTGTCGACGCTGCGGTAGATGTCGAGCAGTGCCGAATGGTCGGTGTTCAGGTTGGGGCACGGCTTGGGATGCAGACACGACGGACGGCGGCAACGAGCGCATATCGAGGTGTCGCGTCCGCCCAGGGCATACATGTTGGCCGACGGGCCGCCGAGGTCGCTTATATAGCCCTTGAAGTCGGGCATTGCCACTACCTGACGCACCTCGCGCATGATGGACTCCTTGCTGCGCGACGCTATGAACTTGCCCTGATGGGCCGAAATGGTACAGAACGCGCAGCCGCCGAAGCAGCCGCGGTGCAGGTTGACGCTGTGGCGTATCATCTCGTAGGCCGGTATGCGCTTGCCGCGGTAGCGCGGATGCGGCATACGCGTGTAAGGGAGGTCGAACGCGGCGTCTATTTCGCCCGGCTTCATCGCGGGCCACATGGGGTTGACCTTTACCGCGCGTCCGCCGGTAGCCTGCCAGAGCGTGACGCCGCCGTCCATGGCGTTGCTCTCCTGCTCGACGTGGCGGAAGTTGGCCGCCTGACTCTTGGGATGGCGCAGGCATTCCTCGTACGACGCCAGCACAATTCCGTCATCGCCGGTAGCCGCCGGCACCTCCTCAAGAGGCCGGAGTACCACGGTCTGGCGCAGGTCGGTGATGTCGGCGATCTTCTCGCCGGCATCAAGGCGCGCGGCGAGTTCCAGAACGGTGCGCTCGCCCATGCCGTAAATTATCATGTCGGCAGCCGAATCCACAAGGATGCTCGGCCGCAGACGGTCCTGCCAGTAGTCGTAATGACTGACGCGACGCAGCGACGCCTCTATGCCGCCCGCAATCACCGGCACGTCCGGAAAGAGGCGTCGCAGCGCCTTGGAGTAGACGATGGTGGGATAATCAGGCCGCGCGCCGTGGCGGCCGTCCGGCGTATAGGCATCGTCGCTGCGGCGGCGCCGCGCGGCGGTATAGTGATTGACCATAGAGTCCATGGCGCCGGGTGACACGCCGAAGAACAGCCGCGGACGCCCGAACTTGCGGAAGTCGCGCAGGTCGTCCTGCCAGTTAGGCTGCGGCACTATTGCCACCCGATAGCCGGCGGCCTGCAGGGTGCGTCCTATCACGGCTGCGCCGAAAGCGGGATGGTCCACGTAGGCATCGCCGGAGAATAGCACCACATCCACGCTGTCCCAGCCGAGGGCCTGCATCTCCTTCACCGAGGTGGGCAGGAAGTCCTGCGGCGAGGGCATTGCGCAGCGGCTGTCTGTATTATCACTTTTCGACATAATTACTTACTTCTTCATTGATTCAAGCCGCTGCTCCATGCGGATGACGGCATCGCGCAGACGAGCTGCCTCTATGAAATCCATGTCCTTGGCCGCACGCAGCATCTCGGTGCGCGTGTGGTTGATGTGACGCTCGAGCTCGTCGCGGCCCATGTATGCCACAACGGGGTCGGCAGCAACCGACGCCGACGCATCGTGGGCGTACTCCTGAGCGTACGGCACGGCCACAGCCGCCGCGGCCGCCACCTGCTCCTTGCGCCGCTGGCGCTCGCGGGCGTTGCCCTTGGCCTGTACTCTCGCCGTGCGTGCCGGAGCCGTCTCCTCGTCAATGCGGGTGTCGAGGCCCACAATGGCCTGGCGTGCCTTGACGATGGCCTGCGGCGTGATGCCGTGGGCCTCGTTGTAGGCCAGCTGGCGGCTGCGTCGGTCCTCGGTGGCGTCGATGGTGCGCTGCATCGACTGCGTGATGCGGTCGGCGTACATTATCACCTCGCCGTGCAGATTGCGGGCGGCACGACCCACAGTCTGCGTGAGCGATCTGTCACTGCGTAGGAAGCCCTCCTTGTCGGCGTCGAGGATAGCCACGAGGCTGACTTCCGGCAGGTCGAGGCCCTCGCGCAGCAGGTTGACGCCCACAAGCACGTCGTACACTCCGGCGCGAAGGTCGTCGAGAATCTTTATTCGGTCAATGGTGTCGACATCGCTGTGGATATAGGCCGTCTTGACCCCGAGCTTGAGGAAATAGTCGTTCAGCTCTTCGGCCATGCGCTTGGTAAGAGTAGTAACGAGGGTACGCTCGTTGCGCTCCACACGCAGCTGTATCTCCTCCAGCAGATTGTCGACCTGACCCGCGGTGGGACGCACGCGTATCACGGGGTCGAGCAAACCCGTGGGACGTATAACCTGCTCCACCACGATGCCCTCGCAGCGCTGGAGCTCATAGTCGGCCGGCGTGGCGCTCACGTACATCACCTGCGGTGTCATGCTCTCGAATTCCTCGAACTTCAGCGGCCTGTTGTCCAGCGCCGAGGGGAGGCGGAAGCCGTACTGCACCAGATTCTCCTTGCGCGATCGGTCGCCGCCGTACATGGCACGTATCTGCGGCACCGTCACGTGGCTCTCGTCGATTATCGTGAGGAAATCCTTCGGGAAATAATCGAGGATGCAGAAAGGTCGCTCGCCCTCCTTGCGGCCGTCGAAGTAGCGCGAGTAGTTCTCGATGCCGGTGCAGTATCCCAGCTCCTTTATCATCTCTATGTCATAGGTGGTGCGCTCGTAGAGGCGCTGCGCCTCCAGCTCCTTGCACTCGCGCCTGAAATACTCCACACGCTGTCCCAGATCGAGCTGCATCTGCGCGATGGCCGACGCCTGACGGGCCGGCGAGGTGACGAAGATGTTGGCAGGATAGATCTTGAAGCGGTCGTGGCTGCCGAGCGATATGTTGTCGACGGGATGGTAGGTCTGTATGCTCTCCACCTCGTCGCCCCAGAAGACGATGCGCAGCACGATGTCCTCATAGGCGAGCGCGATGTCCACGGTGTCGCCCTTGACGCGGAACGTGCCGCGCTTCAGCTCCACCTCGTTGCGGGAATAGAGCGCGCCCACCAGCTTGCGCAGGAATGCGTTGCGCGCCACGGTCATGCCCACCTGCACGTCTATCACGTTCTCGTGGAAATCCTCGGGGTTGCCGATGCCGTAGAGGCACGACACACTCGACACCACCACCACGTCGCGTCGGCCGCTGAGCAGCGCCGACGTCGTAGCCAGGCGCAGGCGGTCGAGTTCCTCGTTGATGGCGAGGTCTTTCTCTATGTATTTGTCGGCCGAGGGGATATATGCCTCCGGCTGGTAATAGTCGTAATAGCTTACGAAATACTGCACCGAGTTTTCCGGGAAGAACTGGCAGAACTCGGCGTAGAGCTGCGCGGCCAGAGTCTTGTTGTGGCTGAGTATGAGCGTGGGTTTCTGCACGCGCTCGATGACATTGGCCATCGTGAACGTCTTGCCCGAGCCCGTAACGCCGAGCAGAGTCTGCGCCGGCGCTCCGTCCAGGATGCCGCGCGCCAGCTGGTCGATGGCCTGCGGCTGGTCGCCCGTGGGTTTGTATTTCGAGTGAAGTTTGAAATCCATGAAGAGAAGATAGGTTTTAACTTACAAAGGTAGGAATATTTATGCATACAGCCTAAACATTCCCGCGCCAGTAATGTTAATAATTAAGAAACAACGAATATTCAACTCTCTTATTTATCTGACTCTTATGAAAAAGACATTCTTCTACATGCTGCTTCTGGCCGTGCTGCCGCTGTGCGGACTTGCCGGATGCTCCGACGATGACGATGATCTGCCCGACGTGACGTTCTCGCTCGAGATAAGCAACGGCGTAAGTGTCGACGGCACCATCTACATAGTACGCGGCGAGACATTCAAAATCGACGCCGTGAACGTCAAGAACCTGCAGAGCGACAAGGCCGCAATCATCTCCTCGGCCACATACTACTGGGACAAATACCGCCTCGGCACATCGGTTGTCGCTCCTTACGGTTTTGAATTCGTAACCTCTGAGGATACACCTCTCGGACGTCACGAGATAGCCATAGAGTGCCCCGTCTACGCCGTCGACAAGAGCCCGGCCGTAGCGAACCTGTTCTATCGCGTGGAAGTAGTGGAAAGCGCCGACGACATTCCCGACGGCGACACCACGACCCCGCCCGACGGCAACGCCAAAATACTTCCGTCCTGACCTTTGATTCACACCACGCAGCCCCGGCCCGCCAGCCGGGGCTGCGTGCGTATCAGGCGTTCTATTCCAGCCATGCGTCGCGGCGCTCTCGCACTGCGACGGACTCGTCGAGCAACTTCACAAACTCCTGCATCGACCGCTTGTGATAGGAATCATGAAGAACATGCACGCAACCCGCCATCTCATTATCGGGAACATCGAGAGGGATGGCGCGTACACCTCTTTCATTGTGAATCGTAGCCTCGGCGAGCACCGTTACGAAATCGGTCCGGCGAATCAGATTCAACAGAATGTTGACCTCGTTAAGTTCAATCCTTATCCGGAAGCCGCTGTAGGGCGCAGCCACGTCGTCGAAAGCATTACGTGCCTGAAGACCACAGGCCGGAAGAGCGAGATCGTAGCGCTTAAGTTCCGGAAGACTCACTCTGGCATATGATGCAAGGCTATGCCCGTCTCTCACGATAGCCGAAAGCGAATTCTGAAACAAGATGTGCGAATCCACACCCTCGACAGGATGCCTCGGACGGAAAGCCAGCACAAAATCCACTTCCCGCCGGCGAAGCATCTCCATGAGCTCGGCCATGGGACGATAAAATATATTCAGCTTTATTTTGGGGTAGCGTCGGCTGAATGTGACGATAGTCTCCGTAAGAATAGGGCTGAACGAATACGTCACACCAATATTGAGAGTTCCGGCGGCAATATCGTTGAGGTCGGCTATGCGTTCACGGCACATGTCGGCCGAACGGAGCGTTGCCCTGGCGAATGGCAGAAGCTCCACCCCTGCCTCCGTCAGAGTCACGCTATGGCTGCTCCGCACAAAAAGCGGAGCGCCGAGCTCACTTTCGATTTGCTTGATTTGCTGAGAAAGCGTACTCTGTGTGACGCACAGGTTTCTGGCCGCTTCGGAGAAATTAAGACTGTCGGCCACACTGACAAAGTATCTTAGCTGTCGCAGTTCCATGATGGACACAAAAATAGTAAAAATAAGAATTACCTCGTAGCTCTGAACGATATTTTTTTGAAAACGAACACGGGTACGGTAGCACCGGTCACCATAGCCAGCAAGACAGCCGAACAGACAAGGCCGTTGTAAGCGAACCGATAAAAGTCAAGGCCGAATTCAGGCGAACCGCCGCTGAATATACAGGCTCCGAGAGCTCCGAAAGCGCGATAAGCATAAATGCCCGGAATCATTGGCAGCAACGACGGAAAAAAACATGCTTCGGGAGGTGTTTTCGCAAATGGCGACAACAGAACGGAAAGTGTGCCGATAAAGAACGACGCCAACAGCGTCGCAGGCACGATATGCACGGAGCATGCCGTCATAAGCACCAGCCGTAGAGAATGGCCCAGCGCGGCGATGACCGCACAATAGGGGTAAGCCCGTCGCGGCAGCCGGCTGATAGAAGAAAATCCGATAGCCGCTATAGCTGCAAACAATGCATCCTCGATAATTTTAATTTCCATAACGCTATAATTAGAGGCTGTTTACTTACATTTCAAACATACCCTCGTCCATCAGCAACAAGCCCGCACAAAGCCCTGCCGTCAGGCATGCCGTCAGCACAAGGGCATCCATAAGCCTCGACAATGCACATATATAATAACGATAGAGCATATCGCTGAACGAGTTGAGATAAGGAACGCCCGGCACAAGGTAGAGTATGCTCGTGCCAATGCTCACGGCAGGTGTCGAGCCGAGGCCGAAAAGCCCGTCCGTAGCTCCCAGAACGGACGAGACAAACGCGCAGGCCATCATCACTACGCGCCCGTCGACGCGGACACCAAGCAGCAACTGCTTCAGGCGATAGCCGGCCATCGTAGCCACGCACACGACAAGCATAGCCATAACATCGCCGCCGAAAAGGCGGCAGAACGACGCATTGGCCAGCGATACAAGCACCAGGACCCACAGAGCATCATGCTTGCGGGAGCTTTCCTCACAAGTCAACGATGCACATGCCTCAGCGAAGGTAGCGTTGCCGTCAGCCACTTGCCAACTTAGGCGACTAAGGTCTGAAATAACGTTGAAACTCACAGGAGAAGGCCGAGCCGAGGCTATAGTGGTGTACAATTCTTCATGACCGGGCGTCACGAGCGACACATGGACATGACGGGGAGTAATAGTCAGCTCTACCTCCCTCCCGAAGGCATGAGCCATACGCGCGACATTCTTCTCTATGCGTATACACGTGGCGCCGCAACCAAGCAACCGCCCGGCATATTCAGCCAGAAAAAGACAAAGTTCGCGTGGAGTCGGCTCAGAAATCTTCGTCATAATAATCACTGGAAGCAGGGACTTCTACATCGCCCGGAACATAAAAAATATCTCGCTCGGAACCTATTTCTACAAATCGGTGCGCGAGCATAAAACGCACCAGGGCCATGAAAAAGCCCGGCAGCAGCACAAGTGCCGACAGTATGGCGACACCGAGCCATGTGATAAATGCAGTTGTCATATCCTTTCTTTTTTTGTTTGCAAAGTAACAAAAGCCGGACCTCAGAAAATGCCTTTGTTTATTGATTGTTTTTATAGCGCCTATTAGCGCTGTTTATGTGAAAGAATGACTATCTTTGCGGCAACAATCACATCCCGACATGAAAAAGATATTCTTTCTGCTTCTGCTATGCGTCGCTGCATTCGGCGCCGCGGCGGAAAACGGCGAACGCGAGCTCACCGTCATGACCTACAACCTGCGCTTCGGCGAGCTTGCATCGATGGAGCGCCTCGCCTCGGAGATACGTGCCGCCAATCCCGATTTCGTGGCACTTCAGGAGGTGGACGTCAACACGATGCGCGAGATTTCCAAGGGCAACAACTGCATAAACTTCATCAACCGTCTGGCCGAACTCACCGGCATGTTCGGGTTCTACGGCCGTACAATCAACTTCGCAGGCGGCTACTACGGCATAGGCATACTGTCGAAGCACCCCGCCGTGAAGGTGGAGAAGATGGACCTGCCCAACCCCAAGAACGTAGAGCCGCGCATCATGCTCGTGGGTCAGTTTGAGCTTGACGGCATAGGCCACCGCTTCACGTTCGCCTGCACACACTTCGACTATCAGGATCCCAACACCATCACAGCTCAGGCCCGCGCGGCCATAGAACGCCTGCGCACCGAGCCGCAGCCCCTTATCGTGGCCGGCGACTTCAATTCCGAGCCTGAGAGCGCAGCCATTGGCCTGTTCACCAAAGATTTCAAACTGCTCACAGGCGAGGAGAAAACATTCCCGGCCAAGGCACCCGAGAAGAAACTCGACTGGATTTTCGGCTATCCTGCCGCCGACTTCACGCTTGTCGGCGCCACGGTGCCCAAACCTTCCATACGCTCGGCATCCGACCACCTGCCCATAGTGTCGAAGATAAAAGTGAAATTTTAGCATGCAATATTGCGTAACAACAATTTTTATTGTATCTTTGCATCAGTAAATTGCATGTTATGAAAGACGCTCTCGACACTCTCGCAATGCCGCAAGCATCAGCCTCGCTCACCGACCGCCTGCGCTACCTCATCAAGCTCTCGCGCATGACCCAGGCGCGCTTCGCCGAGCGTGTGGGCGTGGATCCCTCCAACCTCTCGCGCATCCTGTCGGGCCACACGGCCGTATCGGAGGCTTTCATCAACCGCATTGTCGTCGACACGGGCGTATCCAAAGCATGGCTGAAAGATGGCGCCGGCATTCCCTTCCCGCGCGACATCCACGCAAGGGAGATGTCGGGCGACACTCATCCGCGGCTCGCGCAGAACCGCCGCGGGGCGCCCATCTACGACATCAACGTGAGCGCCGGCAACGCCAACCTCAGCCGTGAGTTCACCGACGACCGCATCGTGGGCTACCTCGACATACCCGGCGCCAACCCTGAATATCCGCTGGTGAAGGTGCGCGGCACCTCCATGTCGCCGAGGCTCGCCGACGGCTGCTGGGTGTCGATAAGACCCGTGAGCGACACAGCCCCGATACTGTGGGGACAGATTTACGTGGTAGTGCTCGACGACTACCGCATGATAAAGTATGTGCGCCGGCATGCCGACCCCGACAAACTGGTGCTGCACAGCGATAACCCCGAATACGAGGACATAGTGGTGAGCCGCGCAGACGTGCGCTCGCTGTACCTCGTGGAAATGATTCTGAACTGTGAGATCCCCCTCTGACCCCAAACTGCTGTCGCCCCTGCCGCCGTGCCTGCGGCCGGGCTGCCTGGAAGCCGGCTGCGACGAGGCCGGACGCGGATGCCTCGCCGGACCGGTATATGCCGCGGCCGTGATTCTGCCCGACAATTTCTCGCACCCCTGGCTCAACGATTCGAAGCAGCTCAGCGACACGCGCAGACGGCAGCTGGTGCCCGTCATCAAGGAGGCCGCGCTGGTCTGGGCCGTGGCTTTCTGCACGGCAGAGGAGATAGACAGCATCAACATCCTCAACGCCTCCATCCTCGCCATGCACCGCGCCCTCGACGCCCTGACCGTCCGTCCCGGACACATAGCTGTGGACGGCAACAGATTCAAGCCTTATGCCGACACGCCATACACCACCGTGGTGGGCGGCGACGGACGCCTCGCCAACATCGCCGCGGCATCGGTGCTCGCAAAGACCTCCCGCGACGACTTCATGCTGGCCGCCGCGGAGCAATACCCCGCCTACGCCTGGGACGTAAACAAGGGCTATCCTACCAAAGCACACCGCGAAGCCCTGCGACAGGTAGGCCCGAGCCCTCTGCACCGGCTGACCTTCGCCGGCGTGAAAGACCTATGAATGACATAACCAAATGACTCACTGCAACGTAACACTCGTCGACCTGGACGCGGCAGGGATTGCCCTGCTGAAGCAGCTTTTGCCACAAAACCAGAATGCATTCCTGCTCTGCACGGCAGGCAGCCTCACCATACGCATGGATCAGACCGACTACACGCTCCATCCCGGCGACGTTTTTCTGTTCCCGGCCTACTCCCACATGTCGGTCACGGCTATGACCGACAACATGCAGGGCGTGTGCGGCATGGCCGACTTCGAGCTTGTGCTCAGGGCCCTCGAGACCGTGAGCGACATGAGCCACCTTTCCATGATACGCATCCGGCCGATGATCTCGCTGACGGAGCAGCAATACTCCCGCATATCGCGCATGATCGACTGCGTGCGCACGCGCCGGCAGGAGGAATCGGTGTTCGGAGCCAACATCGTGCTGGCGCTCACCAGCGTACTTCTGTACGAGCTGATGGACGCCTACGTAACCAACACACAGTCGGAAAGCTGCGCCACGAGCCGCGCCGACAGCGTGTTCCTGCGTTTTCTGTCAATACTCTCCAACGACTTCCGCCGGGAGCGTGAGGTCAGCTACTACGCGTCCCGCCTCGGCCTCACTCCGCGCTATTTTGCCACCATCATCCGCAACAAGTCAGGCATCTCGCCGGGCGCATGGATCTCGCGTTTCGTAATCGCGGAGGCCAAGACCATGCTGGCAAATCCCGAGGTGAGCATCAAGCAGGTGGCCGCGGCGCTCAACTTCCCCAACCAGTCTTTTTTCGGGCGCTATTTCCGCCAGAACACCGGCGTCTCGCCCGGCGAATACCGCAAAAAACAGTAAACGGCCTCAGCGCCAGTGCCAGTAGTGCATGCGTCTGCGCAGCTTGAGCTTGCGCACGAGATTCAGCGGCTTGCGGGGAAGACGTCCCTGCCAGCGGGCGGCGAGTCGAAGCCGGCAGCGAGGAGCCGGCCGCCGTTGCGGTACGCACGCTCGCCCTTAGGCTTGCGCACGAAAGAGTAGACGATGCGGTTGAACCAGTGGGGACGTCCGTAGCGCTTGACATTCAGCGCGATGCCGCCTTCGCGGCACACCTTTATGGTGTTGCGGCCGCTGTGCAGCACCTCGTCGGATTGCTCGAAGCGCTTCACTATATCGGCCACAAACGGCCGCAGGGATTCGTATTTTGGATCGAGTATTAGAGGCTGTTTAAAAACGGATGTTAACTCAGGGGTTGCAGATTTTGGAGGGTATTTTATCCTGCGGGAACAGGAGCGTACTGGATGTACGCGACTGTGACAAAGGATGAAAGACACCCAAAAGATGCAAAGCCG
>ERZ808029.283-NODE-283-length-36413-cov-23.966480_pt1 | contig 36413 bp, 34 predicted proteins | sample MGYA00380185_ERZ808029 | MGnify/ENA primary metagenome ERZ808029 (study PRJEB31490, sample SAMN06133404) | mouse gut metagenome | isolation source: M2_3 | host: mice | place: China: Chengdu | collected 2015-05 ... | reverse complement strand
CAAGTATAACAGATACCGCCACTTTTGGCTACCTTAACCCATCGTCTAAAGCCAGTGGGATTGCGGTAGCCTTATTTAAACAGCGGGTAGATAAAAACTCACCGCTTCCGATTGAGATAACACCTTCCAGATTTTCGTCTTTATGCAGAAAGTCCCGCTTCGTTTTATCTGCCAAGGATAAAATTTCCTGTGCTCTGTGCTTTAGAATCATTCCGTCCTCTGTTAAAATGATATTGTGATTACTTCTGACAAACAGCTTAACTCCAAGCTCCTTCTCCAAATCAGCAATTTGTCGTGATAATGTTGGCTGTGTCAAGTGAAGCTGCCTGGCTGCTTTTGTAAAATTTTCTTCTCTTGCGACTGCCAAAAAATAATTAAGTACACGAAGTTCCATACCAACACCTCCGCATATATTTTAACATATATCCGCTTTATTTTCAGTATATCTAATCAACAGATATGCCTATTCAGAATTATATTTGTTAGTCTGCCCTATACTTGCTCCATTTTTATTTTTTTGTAAATTTGCATACCTCTCTGGAAACCTTAATGGTGATCTCCTCAATTTAGTTTTGATTTAATATGCGATATAAGAAACTAATAGCATCATCCATACTGATTCCATTATGTCCTTTATCGGGCTCGAAGTGCAGAAATACCTCTATATCATTATATTCACCATTGCATTTCATTGTTTCTGCATTTTTCAGAAAAGGTACCAGTTGCGTGGAATTATCCGCAGTTGAACATAAATTTACATGCATATGTATTTTGGGAACATAACCATGCTTTTCAAAAGCATCAATAATACTGAAACGTTCTTTATAATTAAGAGCATCTCCGATATTATCGAAGGCGAATGTAATTACTGAAGTTAACGCTTCTTTAATAAATCCAATTGCGCACATCAAGCTACGCATTGTCTGCAATTACCTTTGCACCTTTGAGGTATATTCCCATAATAATCGAAAGATATCCGCCCGCAGAAGTGCCGTAGATTGCTGTATTTTCCAGACAAATCCCCATTTTTTCGATTATTTTTTTAAATCAAACTGCTGTTTTCCAAATAATAATCTTCACTTTTTCCGATTTTTGCATTCTCTCCTTATCTGGTTACATTCATTATTCATTACAAAAACCCAATTAGAATAATGGAATAAATAATACAAGCAAAAATCCGCCCACTTACGTGAACGGATTTTTATTTTGATGCAGGTGGTGGGACTTGAACCCACACGAGGTCGCCCCCGCAAGATTTTGAGTCTTGTGCGTCTGCCATTCCGCCACACCTGCCTATATGAGCGGCTGTTTCTCAACCGCTCAATTATAATAGCATATTCATCCTTATATGTCAATACAAGAATAATTTTTTTTTTGCAACAGGCAATGCTTACCTATTCCATTGCGTCTATATCTATCAATGACAATTCTAAAACCTCGAAGTCTTTTTCCGGAATCTCCCATACACCATCGTCATCCTGACTTACTTTCACTTCAACCGTTGTCGGCTCCTGATAAGTCGCGTTAGCAAGACTTTCCTTAAAAAACTCAATCACCTTTCCATATAAATCCTGCGCCATTTTTTCATCTGTGAGCTGCTCGCCTCCTTCTAACGCTGCTGCCACTGCTTCCTCCACATAGCTTTCTGCTGCTTCCTCAAATTTTTCCATAGCTCCTGCAAAAACATTCATTTTTTCTGTTTCTACTTTTACCGTATAAGAACCATCTTTTTCCTTTTGGGCCTCTTTCACCTCATATTTTACAGCTTTATACAAATCGATGCTGAATTGACGAAATTCTTCAAGTGCCTCTTCATTGACTCCAAACTCTCCAAACTGTTCTACTGCTTCATCCAAAGTATCCTCATAATCCTTGAGTGCCTCTTCTTTGGAACATCCCACAAATTTGATATAGTCTTCCGTCTCGCCCTTCATCGTCATGTCAAGCGTTGCCTTCACATACCCGGCCGCATCAAACTCTTTCTTTTTGCATCCTGCAAAAGTCATCATCACTGCCACAACAAGCCCCACAATAAGTACACGTTTCATCCCTTTTCTCATAACATTTCCTCCTTATTTTCCTAACAATTTCTCTCCTATTTCAAAGCAATCGAACGTTGCAAAATAATCTTCCGGTTTTTCTGCACGTCTGATAAGCTGTATGTTTCCATCTTCTTTCAGTAAAAGCTCCGCTGATTTTAATTTGCCGTTATAATTATATCCCATCGCAAATCCATGTGCACCTGTATCATGAATCAAAAGCAAATCTCCGATTTCTATCTTAGGAAGCATACGGTCTATGGCAAATTTATCGTTATTCTCACAAAGCGAACCGGTAATATCATATTTATGATCACATGCGTCATTTTCTTTTCCCATAACCGTAATATGATGGTATGCCCCATACATTGCCGGCCGCATAAGGTTTACCGCACACGCGTCACAGCCGATATATTCTTTATATGTGTGTTTTTCATGAATCGCCTTTGTCACAAGACATCCATATGGCCCCATCATGAAACGTCCAAGTTCGGTATAGATCGCTACGTCGTCCATGCCTGCCGGAGTCAAGATTTCCTCATATACACGTCGCACTCCTTCTCCGATGATACGGATATCATTCGGTTCCTGATCCGGCGTATATGGAATTCCGATTCCTCCGGAAAGATTAATGAATTTAATATGTGCCCCGGTTTCTTTTTGCAGCTCTACTGCCAGTTTAAAAAGTGTGCGGGCAAGCATCGGATAATATTCATTCGTCACCGTATTGCTTGCCAAAAATGCATGGATCCCGAAATGTTTTGCGCCTTTTGCTTTTAAAATCTTGAATGCCTCAAAAAGCTGATCTTTTGTCATACCGTATTTGGAATCTCCCGGATTATCCATAATATCATTGCTGATCTGGAACAATCCTCCCGGATTAAACCGACAGCTAATCGTCTCAGGAATGTGACCAATGGTTTTTTCCAGAAAATCAATATGGGTAAAATCATCAAGGTTAATGATTGCTCCTAATTTATCCGCATAGGCAAACTCTTCTTTTGGTGTGGCATTAGAAGAAAACATAATATCTTCTCCTACTGCCCCGATTGTCTCGGAAAGCTTAAGCTCTGTATAGGAGGAACAATCACAGCCGCAGCCGTATTCTCTTAAAATATTAATAAGAAATGGATTTGGCGTTGCCTTTACCGCAAAATATTCCTTATAGCCTTTATTCCAGGAAAATGCATCTCGAAGTGCCTCCATATTCTTTCGAATTCCTTTTTCATCATAAAGATGAAATGGTGTCGGGTACTCTTTTGTAATTGCATCTAATTGTTCTTTGGTAACAAATGGTATTTTATTCATATTTTAATAAACTTCCTTCCTAAGTATATTTTTTTAATATATTTTCTTATAACTGAACTTCAAAATAGAATCTCTTCTGAAATTCTATTTGACATGTTCATGTGTAAACAAATGATCCTGACAATATTCATAATTGCCATTACATTTCGAGCAATAACGGAATTCCAGATCCGGGTTATCGAGCTCGGTTCTTCCGCATACTGCACAACGATGCTTCGCTCCTTGGCTATTCTGGAAATTCTTTTTTCCTTCATTAACCTGTTTTTTAAACTTATGTTTTCGCGCCAGCTCTTTTGGTGTATATGGTTTCACATTTCTGGAGCAAAGGAAAAATAAAATGAAGTTAAACACCGATGCAATGATTGCTGTTCTTCCTGCCCAGCTGCTATGCACAAATGCATTTGCCAGATAAAGAATATCTAAATATCCAATCCATTTTGCTTTAATCGGAATCACCATATTCAACAAAATCCTCATATCCGGAAAGCTGAATGCAAACGCTAAAAATACGGACAGATTTATATAATACGTACTAAACGAAAGCGCCATCATACTGGAAAGCAATTCACCATAAACTAGATATAAAATGAAAGCCCCGATGACTGTAAAAAATATTCCTGAAAAAATGTAAAGCGTATATCGGAAAGAACCCCATGCTCTTTCGACAGAACTGCCGATACTGTAAAAGCAATACAGAATCAATGCAATCCACAGTATATTAAATAAATCCAAACCTCCAATCGCACTTGGCGGAATGAGCACCCACGAGACCAGACGCCATACCTGTCCCCGAAGGATAGCTGCCGGATCCAGACTGATATAATAAACAAGCGCCGGATTTATCAACTCTATCACATACCCTGCAATATAGCAAAGAATAATATAGATAGTCAAATTTGGAACAGAAAATTTACCAAACTTTCTCTCCAACTTATTTATGATCTTCATAATATGCTTTCTCCTTCTGTTCCTAAACTCTAATTTATTCATGTAGACATTGTACCTTTTGAATAATTGTTTGTCAATTTCCAGGTAAGAATTTACAACATTTTAAGAATTGTGTTTTTAAATATCCTGTCGTATAATGTTAGATAGTGTTTAATGAACACTTATTAATAATAAAGAAGTAACAGCTAGAAATAAACCATATACAGTTATTTTGTTTTCATTTTCAGATGTTATAAGGAGTTAAAACTATGAATCAAAGCGAATTATATACACTTGGCATCGATATCGGTTCCACTACTGTAAAAATCGCTGTTTTAAATGCAAATAACGAGGTACTTTTTTCAGATTACGAGCGTCATTATGCCAATATTCAGGAAACATTATCCGATTTGCTTGGACGCGCCATATATAAAGTCGGCTCTGTCTGTGTGTCTCCTGTCATTACAGGTTCTGGCGGACTTACTCTTGCAAACCATCTAGAAATTCCATTTGTCCAGGAAGTGATCGCAGTATCCACGGCGCTTCAAAACAGTGCGCCGCAGACCGATGTTGCCATTGAACTTGGCGGTGAAGACGCAAAAATTATTTATTTTGAAGGCGGGAACGTAGAACAGCGTATGAATGGCATCTGCGCCGGCGGTACAGGTTCCTTTATTGACCAGATGGCTTCCCTCTTGCAGACGGATGCCTCTGGACTCAATGAATATGCCAAAAATTACAAAGCATTATATTCTATTGCGGCAAGATGCGGTGTATTTGCAAAATCCGATATTCAACCATTGATCAACGAAGGGGCAACGAAGGAAGACCTTGCAGCTTCTATTTTTCAGGCGGTTGTAAACCAAACTATCAGCGGTCTTGCTTGCGGAAAGCCGATTCGCGGACATGTTGCCTTTCTTGGCGGGCCTCTTCACTTTTTATCCGAACTTCGTGAGGCTTTTGTGCGTACATTAAAGTTGGATGATGAACATGCCATCATTCCGCATTATTCTCATTTATTCGCGGCAGTGGGTTCCGCGCTCAACTCGAAGAGAAATCTAAAAATTTCTCTTTCCTCTTTGCAGCAAAAACTTGCAGGCAAAATCAAAATGGAATTTGAAGTAGAGCGTATGGATCCTTTATTTGCTACGGAAAAAGACTATCATGCTTTTATCGACCGTCATGCAAAACACCAGGTGCCTGTTCTTGATTTACATAGCTATAAAGGAGATGCATACCTTGGTATCGATGCCGGTTCTACCACGACAAAAGCCGCCCTTGTTGCTGAGAATGGTACGTTACTGTATTCTTTCTACCACAGCAATGACGGCGATCCGTTAGGTACGAGCATCGCAGCGATCAAAGAAATTTATGCGCAGCTTCCAAAAGATGTGAAGATTGTGCACTCCTGTTCTACCGGTTACGGTGAAGCGCTTATTAAATCTGCTCTTCTGCTTGATGAAGGCGAAGTAGAAACTGTTGCACATTATTACGCCGCCTCTTTCTTCGAACCGGACGTAGATTGTATTCTTGATATCGGCGGTCAGGATATGAAATGTATCAAAATCAAGAATCAAACGGTAGACAGTGTCCAATTGAACGAGGCTTGTTCCTCCGGATGTGGTTCTTTTATTGAAACATTCGCCAAATCATTGAATTTTAGTGTAGAAGACTTTGCACACGAAGCGTTATTCGCTCATAATCCAATAGACCTTGGAACGCGCTGTACCGTCTTTATGAATTCTAAGGTAAAGCAGGCTCAGAAAGAAGGCGCTGAAGTCGCTGATATCTCTGCCGGCCTTGCATATTCTGTGATCAAGAATGCTTTATTTAAAGTTATTAAGGTTTCCGATGCATCGGAACTTGGCAGACATATTGTCGTTCAAGGCGGTACTTTTTATAATGATGCGGTTCTTAGAAGTTTTGAGCAGATTGCAGACTGCGAAGCAATCCGTCCGGATATTGCCGGAATCATGGGGGCTTTCGGCGCTGCTTTGATCGCGAGAGAACGCTATTCTTTAAAGGGATGCAAAACAACTTCTATGCTCTCCATCGAAGAAATAGAAGCGCTTAAATACTCTACTACGATGACAAAATGTCATGGATGTACCAACACTTGCCGTCTGACGATCAACCATTTCAGCGGAGGAAGACGTTTCATCTCCGGCAACCGCTGTGAACGAGGACTCGGAAAGGAAAAGACAGACAACGATCTGCCGAATCTTTTCTCCTACAAATCAAAGCGTTATTTTCATTATGAGTCGCTTCCGAAGGAAGAGGCAAAGTATGGTGTTGTAGGTATTCCGCGTGTTTTGAATATATACGAAAACTATCCTTTTTGGCATACGTTTTTTACCAAACTTGGATTCTCGGTCGTACTTTCACCGGCTTCCACGAGAAAAATTTATGAGCTTGGTATCGACTCTATCCCAAGCGAATCCGAATGTTATCCGGCAAAACTGGCTCACGGTCACGTACAATGGCTTATCAACGAAGGCGTACCTTTTATTTTCTATCCTTGTATTCCTTATGAACGTCAGGAATTTTCGGATGCCAACAACCACTATAACTGCCCGATCGTAACATCTTATGCAGAAAATATTAAAAACAATATGGATACGATCATAAACGGCGAGATAAAATTCAGCAATCCATTTATGTCATTCAAAGACGAAAATACTTTGGCAGAACGATTGACAGAAGAGTTCTCAAAGGAGTTTCAAATTCCTGCATCTGATATAAAAACTGCCGTTCATCTTGCCTGGAGAGAATTGGAAAGCGCTCGTGATGATATTCGTAAAAAGGGCGAAGAAACCCTTGCTTATCTTGAACAAACTGGAAAACGAGGCATTGTTCTTGCCGGACGTCCATATCATATCGACCCGGAAGTTAATCATGGTATTCCGGAACTGATTAATTCTTATGATATTGCCGTACTGACTGAGGACAGCATTTCTCATTTAAAGCCGGTGGAGCGTCCTCTCATTGTCATGGACCAGTGGATGTACCATTCCCGTTTGTATGCGGCAGCAAACTTTGTAAAGACAACAGAGAATCTGGATTTGATCCAGCTTAATTCTTTCGGATGTGGTCTGGATGCTGTCACAACAGATGCTGTTTCCGACATCCTCACCAAATCCGGAAAGATTTATACTTCTTTGAAAATTGATGAAGTAAATAACTTAGGCGCCGCAAGAATCCGTATACGCTCTTTGCTTGCTGCTATCCGTGTACGAGAACAGAAAAAAATCCAGCGCGAAATCAAACCTTCATCAATTGCAAAAGTTGCATTTACAAAAGAGATGCGTAAGAATTACACGATTCTTTGTCCGCAGATGTCACCGATTCACTTTGACCTGATCGAGCCTGCAATGCGTATGAGCGGCTATAATCTGGTAATCCTGCCTGACAGTAAACAGGCGGTCAATGTTGGTTTAAAATATGTCAACAATGATGCTTGCTATCCGTCACTCATCGTTGTCGGGCAATTGATGGAAGCTGTTTTGTCCGGCAAATATGACACCGATAAGCTCGCACTTATTATCACGCAAACCGGAGGTGGGTGCCGCGCTACAAATTACATCGGCTTCATCCGCCGTGCACTCGAAAAAGCCGGATATCCGCATATTCCGGTTATCTCATTGAACCTAAGCGGACTTGAAAATAATCCGGGATTTAAGCTTACCGTTCCGCTTGCAATGCGCATCGTATACAGCGCTGTCTTCGGTGATATTTTTATGCGTTGCGTTTACCGTATGCGTCCATACGAGAAAATTGCCGGTTCTGCTAATGCTATGCATGAGAAATGGAAAAAAATCTGTATTAAGTTTTTGTCCAAAAAATATCCGGGAATAGGTGAGTTTAAACGCATTTGCAAAGGAATCATCCGTGATTTTGATAATCTTGCGATTAACGATATCGAAAAGCCTCGTGTCGGAATCGTCGGTGAGATTCTTGTAAAATTTTCACCCCTTGCCAACAACTACCTCGTTAGTCTGCTTGAGCAAGAAGGCGCCGAAGCTGTCATGCCTGATTTGGTAGACTTCTTTCTTTATTGTTTCTATAATCAGAACTTTAAAGCCGAAAAGCTTGGCATGAAAAAATCTTCTGCCACAAAAGCGAATTGGGGCATCCGAGTTTTAGAATGGCTTCGCAGCGCTGCTGTCGAAGAATTCAAACGGAGTAAACATTTTGATAGACCTGCCAAGATCCAAAACCTTGCAGGCATGTCCGAAGAAATCGTCTCTCTTGGCAATCAGACTGGCGAAGGATGGTTCTTGACCGGTGAAATGTTAGAGTTGATACACAACGACGTAACAAATATCGTATGCACACAGCCATTTGGCTGCCTGCCAAACCACGTTGTTGGAAAAGGCGTTATCAAAGAACTGCGCCGTCACTATCCAGACTCCAATATCGTAGCTATTGACTATGATCCAGGCGCCAGCGAAGTAAATCAGCTCAATCGGATCAAATTAATGTTATCAACCGCATTCAAGAAAATCGAAGTTTAGTAAATATGTCGTAGGCGTCAGAGGGTTTTTAAAAAGCCTCTGACGCCTACGACATATTTTTTTCTACATATCTACATTTTTCTCTTCTTTTTCTATTTTCACTACTACATATTGTATTTCGTCATTTTTTCATCCTGATTTTTCTCTTCTTATCTATTTCGCACAAAAAATGTGTGCAATCCATTATGAATCACACACATTTTTACCATTTTTCTATATCGGTTTAATTTTATAAATTTCCTAACAATTTATCAATACTAGCTAATTTTACACTTAAAACAAAAATTTCTGTCGCTGTCGCAAGTTCCTCCAGTGTCGGATAAGATGGTGCAATACGGATATTGCTATCTTTTGGATCTTTTCCATACGGGAATGTAGCTCCTGCGCCTGTCATCACAACCCCTGCTTCTTTTGCTCTTGCTACGATTGCTTTGGCACATCCTTCCATTGAATCAAAAGAGATAAAATATCCTCCGCGCGGTGCAATCCATGAACCGATTTCCAGTCCGTCAAGCTCTCTTTCTAACGTCTCAAGAACCTTATCAAACTTCGGTCTTAAAATTTCCGCATGCTTTTCCATATGTACTACCATTCCGTAGATATCTCCGAAAAATCTTGCATGACGAAGCTGATTTAATTTGTCATGACCAATGGTCTGAATCTGCATCTGTTTACGAATTGCCACAAGATTCGCATCAGATGCAGCAATTGCTCCAATACCGGAACCTGGAAAACTGATTTTTGATGTAGATGCAAATTTGTATACCATATCCGGATTACCTGCTTTTTTACATTCCATAAGAATTTCAATCAGATAATCTTGTTTATCCGCATAAAGATGATGGATTCCATATGCATTATCCCAAAAAATACGGAAATCTTTTGCTGCTGGTTTCAAGCATGCAAAACGATGCACCGTTTCATCTGAATATGTGATCCCCTGTGGATTGGAATATTTTGGAACACACCAGATTCCTTTGATCGAATCATCTTCTGCCACAAGCTTCTCTACAATGTCCATGTCCGGTCCGGTCGGCGTCATCGGTACATTTACCATTTCAATTCCAAAATGCTCCGTAATCGCAAAATGTCTATCATAGCCTGGTACCGGGCAAAGGAATTTTACCTTATCTAACTTGCACCACGGAGTACTTCCCATAACCCCATGGGTCATAGAACGCGCAATCGTATCGTACATTACATTCAAACTAGAATTACCGAAGATAACAATATTCTCTCTTGGAACCTCCATCATATCTGCCAGAAGCTGTTTTGCTTCACGAATACCATCAAGAACGCCATAATTTCTACAATCTACGCCCTCCTCACAGCTAAGATCGGATTCGCTGGTCAACACATCCATCATTCCCATAGACAGATTCAATTGTGCCATGGACGGTTTGCCACGGGACATATCCAGTTTCAAGCCTTTCGCCTTTACTTCTTCAAATTCTTGTTCCAGCTCACTTTTAAGCTCCATCAATTCTTCCACACTCATATCTTTATATGCCGTCATACTAAAATCCTCCACTTACTTTTCACTGTTTGTTATTCTATACGTTTTCTGACTTTTCGTCAAGCATTTCCTGCAAAAAAGCAAATAAAACATTATATTTTTCGCTATTTTCACAGAAAAATTGAATTCCTGGAATTTGTTTCATTCATTTCATCGTTCATTCATGCAAATTGGGGACGCAGCTTTTCTAAAAAGTCTACGTCCCCAATTTAAAACTAATTTATCCTTTTTCATTATTTCACAAGAAGTGATGTTCCTGTCATTTCTTTTGGCTGTTCCATTCCCATAAGCGCAATCAATGTCGGTGCGATATCTGCAAGACATCCACCTTCTCTTAATCCATATGCCGGATCTGCATTGACAAGAATAAATGGAACTTCATTCGTTGTGTGCGCTGTAAATGGCTCATTTGTATCATAATCAACAAGCTGTTCTGCATTTCCATGGTCTGCACAGATAAACATCTGTCCGTCAACTTCTTTGATTGCTTCCACGGTTCTGCCCACACACTCATCCACAGCTTCTATCGCCTTAATCGCAGCGGTTTCCACACCTGTATGACCTACCATATCCGGATTTGCGAAATTGATGATAATTACATCATATTTATCTGATTTGATTGCTTCCACTAATTTATCACAAACCTCCGGAGCACTCATCTCTGGCTGTAAATCATAAGTTGCTACCTTCGGAGATTTTACAAGAATTCTATCTTCTCCGGCATTTGGTTCTTCTACACCGCCATTGAAGAAGAACGTTACATGTGCATATTTTTCTGTCTCGGCAATTCTTGCCTGAGTCAAGTTATTCGCTGCAAGGAATTCACCAAATGTATTCGTAATTTCTGTTTTACGGAACGCCACAAGCTTATTTTCAATTGTCACATCATACTCTGTGAAACATACATATGTTGTTTTAACTCTTTCTCCTCTGTCAAATCCCGTAAATGCATCATCACAAAATACTCTCGTAATCTCTCTCGCACGGTCCGGACGGAAATTAAAGAAAATAATAGAATCATTATCTTTAATCGTTGCTACCGGAGCGCCGTCTTTTGTGATCACTGTTGGCATTACGAACTCATCTGTCTTATCAGCATCATAAGAATTCTGCACTGCCTGCACTGCACAGTCACAGGTCACACCTTCCCCTTTTACCATTGCATTATATGCCAGTTCTACACGATCCCATCTGTTATCACGGTCCATTGCATAATAACGTCCCATCACAGATGCCACCTCACCGACACCGATTTCTTTCATCTTTTCAACGAGCTCTGCCACATAGTCCTTACCAGATGCCGGCGGAGTGTCACGTCCATCTAAAAAGCAATGTACATAGACTTTCTTAAGGCCTTGCTTTTTCGCAAGTTCCAACAAACCGTAAATGTGAGTATTGTGACTGTGTACACCTCCATCAGACACAAGTCCGTACATATGAAGTGCACTGTTATTATCTTTTGCATTCTTACATGCTGCAAGAAGAGCTTCATTCTCAAAGAAATCTCCATCCTGAATTGCTTTTGTGATCTTTGTCAGATCCTGGTATACAATACGTCCTGCTCCCATATTAAGATGTCCAACTTCGGAATTACCCATCTGTCCATCCGGAAGTCCTACCGCCATACCGCTTGCATTTCCCCTCACAAATGGGTACTCTGCCATTAATTTATCCATAACCGGAGTTTTTGCTTCTGCCACAGCATTGCCTTCGGTCTTTTCATTTAATCCATATCCATCTAAAATCATTAAAACTGTAGGTTTTTTGCTCATCGCTTTTCTCCTCTTTCCTAATTTTTAAGTTTTTTCTGCTAACTTTCATTCTACATGATTTTTTTTCTCCTTGCAAGATACCCGTCTAAAAAATGTCAATCATAGGTAAAATTCTTTTTCTTGCTTTTCTTCTATTTCTAGATTATAATATCAGTAACAATTATTATTATTATTTCAAAGGAGGTCACGATATGTTAAAAGGAAAAACAGCTATTATTACTGGCGGCACACGTGGAATCGGCTTTGCCACTGTAAAAAAATTTCTTGAAAACGGCGCAAATGTTGCTTTGCTTGGTTCCAGAGAAGAAAGCGTGGAAAAAGCCTTGGAGATTTTAAAAAAGGAATTTGATTCTTCACGTTTCATCGGACTTTATCCGGATTTGAACAGCAAATCAGAAATTGCATCCGCATTTGAAACAATCAAAAATACTTTTGGCAGTATTGATATTTTAGTCAACAATGCCGGGATATCTGCAACTTCAAAACTCTATGATTATGCCGAAGAAGATTTTGCCAAAATCATGGCTTTAAATGTCAATGCTGTTTTTAACTGCTCTAAGGCAGCTGCTATCTATATGAAAAACCAAGGCGGCGGAGTCATCTTAAACACCAGCTCTATGGTCAGCATTTATGGTCAGCCAGCCGGCGTCGGATATCCGGCTTCTAAGTTCGCTGTAAATGGTCTTACCAAATCACTTGCCCGTGAACTTGGAAAAGATCATATCCGCGTAAACGCAGTCGCACCTGGCGTTACCAAAACAGATATGGTTGCCGCACTTCCGAACTCTATGATTCAACCGCTGATTGCAACCATTCCACTTGGCCGTATCGGGGAACCGGAAGAAGTCGCAAACGCATTTTTGTTCCTGGCAAGTGATATGGCAAGCTATATCACCGGCACGATCCTTCAGGTTGACGGTGCAGCAATGACTTAAAATGTATTCCATAACCCAAAAAACAGAAGGCTTTCTTGGCCTTCTGTTTTTGATTATATGTCTTGATTTAATTGTTGATCAATTTATCTTCATCGCTCCAGCTGTAGAGTTTACGCACTTCTTCGCCAACTACTTCTGCCGGATGCTCTGCTGCTAATTTTCTCATCGCTTTGAAATGTACCTGGCTTCCTGCGGAAGACATATCCAGTAAGAAATCTTTTGCAAATGTTCCATCCTGAATATCGGAAAGAATTTTCTTCATTGCTTTCTTTGTATCTTCTGTAATGATCTTTGGTCCTGTGATATAATCGCCGTATTCTGCTGTGTTAGAGATAGAATATCTCATTCCTGCAAAACCGCTCTGATAGATCAAGTCTACGATTAATTTCATCTCATGGATACATTCAAAATATGCATTTCTCGGGTCATAACCAGCTTCGACTAATGTCTCAAAACCTGCTTGCATAAGTGCACATACACCACCGCAAAGTACAGCCTGTTCTCCAAAAAGGTCAGTCTCTGTCTCTGTACGGAATGTTGTCTCAAGTACACCCGCTCTTGCACCGCCGATTGCAAGCGCATATGCCAGTGCTACATCAAGCGCTTTTCCTGTAGCATCCTGTTCCACTGCAACCAGACAAGGAACTCCTTTGCCTACCTGATATTCACTTCTTACTGTATGTCCAGGTCCCTTTGGAGCGACCATTGTTACGTCGACATTTTTCGGTGGTGTAATACATCCGAAATGAATATTAAATCCATGTGCAAACATTAACATATTGCCTTCTTCCAAATTCGGTTCAATATCATTTTTGTAAAGCGCAGCCTGGCTTTCGTCATTAATAAGGATCATAATGATATCTGCTTTCTTTGCTGCCTCTGCTGCTGTGTATACTTCAAATCCCTGTTCTTCTGCCTTTTTCCATGATTTGCTGCCTTCATAAAGACCGATAATTACATTGCATCCGGATTCTTTTGCATTCAATGCGTGTGCATGTCCCTGACTTCCGTATCCGATTACTGCAATTGTTTTTCCTTCTAATAATGATAAGTTACAATCTTCCTGATAATAGATTTTTGCCATGATAGCGTTCCTCCTAAAAATATGTTTTATATGGTGTTAAAGGGATTCCCTTTAGCATTCTTCCTCATCCGCATGAACTAATCAATAATGTCCTCTACATATGTAATATCTTTGATTCCGCGGGATAATCCGGTAATACCGGTACGTGCAAGCTCCAATATCTCATATCCATCCAAAAGATTTAAAAATGCTTCCAGTTTAGATGGATTGCCAGTAAGCTCAATAATCAATGATTCTTTTTCTACATCCACAATTTTAGCCCGGAAAATATCTGCAATTGCAATAATCTGAGGTCTTTGCATTGCGTCTGCTCTTACTTTTACCATAACCAGCTCGCGGTAAACCGAATCATTATCATTTAATAATTTAATCTCAATGACATCTTCCAGCTTACGAACCTGCTTCTCGATCTGAGAAAGAATCTGTTCATCCCCACTTGCAACTACCGTAATTCTTGTGAATCTTGCATCGGATGTCATCCCCGCCGTAATGCTGTCAATACTATAGCTTCTGCGGCTGAACAATCCTGAAATCCTGCTAAGTACACCAGGATTGTTGTCAACTAATAATGAATATACCTGTTTTCTCATAAATATCTCCTCCATATTCCAAAAACAGAGTGCGTTCTGTTTTTATATCATAACAATCTTTTATTCTTTTGTCAAGCTTAACTGCTATTTTTTTACTCCTTTCAATCCAGCCATCCTTTTCTCTTAAAATACCAGATTTCCAGCAATACAATCATAACGCTGATAACCATGACAGCCGGATACCCATACGGTGATTTCCGCTCGGGCATCTGAAGAAAGTTCATCCCATACCAGCCTGTAATCAGAGTCAACGGCATAAAAATGGTCGTCACGATCGTAAGAAACTTCATAATTTTATTCTGCCGAAGTTCAATCTGGGATTGATACATCTCCCGAATCTGCATGGAATACTCTTTCAGCGTATGCGTCTGCTCATGAAGCCTTGCGGCACGCCCCGAAAATATGTCAAACAGACGGCACTCCTCTTCCTCAAACAGATGATTACTGTTCTCCGCCAAAAGTTCTCCGATATCTCTAAGCTGCTGGTAATAGGAGTCCAATATCAAAAGCTCTCTTCGAATGCTAAGTATCTTTCTGTCAAATTCACCGATTTCTCCCTCCAGAAGCTGCTCCTCAAATGCACTCAGTTTTTCCTCATACTTCTGTAAGAAAATCCCGTCTTCACGGATCAGATATTCCATACACGCCGCCAGTACATACGGACCGTTTATTTCCTTTTCTTTCCATCCGAAAACTAATTGTTCTATCATCTCTTTGGCAAAATCGCCATCATCAATAAACGTTATCTTGTCTTTGATCAGAAAATAGCCAATCCATGTTTTCTTTCCAAGCAGCCTTTCTTTGTCCGGAATTACAAATGCTCCCAGTACATAATCAGCCAACAAATCTGCTTTACAATAACGCGCACATGTAATACTATTCTCCGGATAACCAAAATACTGATTTTTTTCATATTGTTCTGTATACGCTTCTTTCGTAATAACTTCTGCAGACATTTTCATACGGTAATACCTCCAAAGCTCTCTTTTGTTAGTATTACAAATTTTTTAATATCTGATACAACCTGGCTATCGGTAACCCAACTACATTGTTATAATCCCCTTCGATTTTTTTTACAAAGGCCGCCGCTCTACCCTGAATGCCGTAAGCGCCTGCCTTGTCCATCGGCTCACCGGTTGCGATATACGCCCATATTTCTTCTTCACTTGCCGGATACATCATAACCTTTGTGCTTTCACAAAAAGATTCTATATACTCCCGCCCATTTTCTTTCACGACGAAAGTCACTCCCGTATAGACTTCATGCTCCTCTCCCTGAAGCATATGCAGCATGCGAAATGCGTCTTCCTCATTCTTAGGTTTTCCAAGAATTTCTCCTGCATAAGCCACCACGGTATCTGCGCCAATAATAACTGCTTTATCGTCTATATCCTTCGCCACATCCAAGGCTTTCCCTCTGGATAAAGCTTCTGCCGCCTTTGCCGGATGCATCTTAGGCAAAATCTCATCTTTGTTACTTGGAATCACCTCATGTTCGATTCCTATCTGTGACAATAATTCACGCCTCCTTGGCGATGCCGAAGCAAGAATCATCCTATAGTCTTCTATATTCTTCATACCCTTCTCCCTTTTCCCTGTTATTTATACAGATTGCTTCGCAATCTTTTCTGCCAGATCGTTCAAATAGACCCATCGCTCCATCTTTTCTTCCAGCTGGGATTCTGCCGTTTCTTTTTGCATAGTCAACTCGGAAAGCTTCGCGGAATTGGTAGCATTCTTCATCATATCCGCATCCAGCTTCTCAATCGCTTCTTCCAATGCTGCAATTTCTTCATCTATAATTTCATATTCTTTCTGCTCTTTGTATGTAAACTTTAATTTCACCGGACGGTTCTGCTTCCAGTTTCTTGCCGAATCTTTCTTTTCCTTTGCGACTACCGCTGTCTCTTTTCCCAAACCTTCCAGCCGTCTTTGCTTTGTTTCCATATAGTCGGTATAACCGCCCTCATATTGCTGCAAATGTCCGTATCCATCGAATTCAAAAATACGATCTACCACATTATCCAGAAAATATCTGTCATGGGATACTGTGATGACAATGCCCACAAAAGAATTCAGATAATCCTCCAGAATCGTCAATGTAGGAATATCCACATTATTCGACGGCTCGTCCAACACAAGCACATTTGCCCCACTCATCAACACCGATAACAGATACAATCTTCGCTTTTCTCCACCCGATAATTTAGCCACCGGAGTATACTGCATATCCGGTGTAAACAAAAATCGCTCCAACATCATGGATGCACTGATTTTCCCTTCTTTTGTCTGTACATATTCTGCAATATCTTTGATATAGTCAATCACCCGTCGATTGGTATCCATATCCGGCTCCTCCTGAGCAAGATATCCGATTTTTATCGTTTCACCAATGATAATTTCTCCGCAATCTGGTATAACCGCTTCTCTTTTATTTTCATTAATTCCTGCGCTTGCAATCATTTTGATCAGCGTAGATTTTCCGCAGCCATTCGGACCAACGATACCAAGTCTTTGATTTTTCAGTACAATATATGAAAAATCTTTCAAAAGCCTCTTTTCACCATAGCTCTTACTGATTCCATGCAATTCGATTGTTTTACGCCCCATTCGCGTTTCCACAGATTCCATCTCTATCGTCTGTTCCTTTACAGGCGCCGCTTTCCCCTTCAAAGCTTCCAAACGTTCCAGCCTTGCTTTTTGTTTTGTCGTTCTGGCGCGGCATCCCCGCTTTGCCCACTCCATTTCCATACGCAAAACACTTTGCCTTTTTCGCTCTGAGGCTAACTCCATCTCTTCTCTCTCTGTCTTCAATTCTAAGAATCTCGAATAATTTGCTTCATAGCTATAAATATTCCCACGGCTGATTTCTAAAATTCGGTTTGACACTTTATCGAGAAAATAGCGGTCATGTGTTACCATAATGATAGTTCCGCGGTAGTTCTTGAGATACTCCTCCAGCCAAAGAATCATCTCTTCATCCAGGTGGTTTGTCGGCTCATCGAGTAAGAGTACATCAAAATCGCCTGCCAGAACTTTCGCCATTGCAACCTTTCTCCGTTGTCCTCCTGAAAGATGTTCCATTCGGGTATCATATTCCTTGATGCCAAGCCTCGTCAGATTACTTTGTACCTGCCAGTCTTCTCCCTTTGAATCTTTAAGTGCATAAGACATCACCGTTTCCCCTTCCAGGAAATCCGGATTCTGTGCCAGATAAGCAATACGAATTCCATTCTGTTTTACAATCTGCCCCTGGTCCGTTTCTTCTAATCCCGCAATGATCCGCAGCAAAGTTGTCTTGCCGGTTCCGTTGATTCCGACAATACCAATTTTATCGCCTTCTTGAATTCCCACGGAAACATCATCAAAAATAATTTTCTCTCCAAATATTTTGCTGATATGTTCGATATTTAAAATATTCATTTTCGAAAGCTCCTTAATTTTCACACTTTTTTTATCATAAAGGATTTTTAAGCTTCCGTCAATGGATGAAAAAAGGAACCGGCATTTTCCGATTCCTTTCTATTTTATACACTATACAAACTTCACTGCTGTTCCATATGCCATAACTTCTGCCGCACCGCTCATAACCGCTGCCGATGCATAACGGATATTGACCACTGCATCCGCATTCATTGTTTCTGTTTCTTCTACCATACGCTTGGTTGCAAGCGCACGTGCTTCATTCATCATCTCATTGTAAGCCTTCAATTCACCGCCTACCAATGTCTTAAATCCTTGTGTAATATCTTTCCCAAAATTTTTAGACTGAATGGTACTTCCCTTTACAAGCCCTAACATTTCTAATTTTTTACCTTCAATATAATCAGTATGTACTAAGATCATCTTCTTCCCACACTCACTCATGCTTCTCCTTTCCCGGACTATAATTGCTCCGAATCCAGCACAACCGTAAATGGACCGTCATTTACAAGACTGACTTTCATATCTGCACCAAAAGAGCCTTTTTCTACCACCGGAATACTTTCTTTGCATTTCGAAATGATATATTCATACAATTCTTCTGCCAATGCCGGCGCTCCTGCTTCAATAAAACTTGGACGATTTCCCTTTTTACAGTTTGCATACAAGGTAAACTGAGAAATCAAAAGCAGGGAACCGTCAACATCCGCCAAAGCAAGATTCGTCTTCCCGTTTTCATCTTCGAAAATACGAAGTCCGATCATCTTTTTTATCATCTTATCCGCAATCTCTTTCGTGTCAGAATTACTTACGCCGATAAGTACCATAAACCCTTTGTTGATCTTCCCGATCATATTGCCATCTACCGCAACAGACGCAGATGACACTCGCTGAATTACAAATTTCATTTGCTTTTTCCTCCAAATATATGCCCTAATTACCGTGAAGCATACTAGTACTAGACTTATTCTAACACATCTTCATTTTCTTTACTATTCTTTTCTGTACTTATTGACAAAATTGGTAGAATGCATTAAACTTACATTAGGTAGAACACATTAAACCCAGGAGGTGATTAATATGGAAACGCCAAAAGTTTTTGAAAGCGAATACCGTTTCTGCTTGATTTTATGGGAACATGAACCAATCAACAGTACCGATCTTGTAAAACTATGCAAAGAACAGTTAGGATGGAGCAAAGGAACAACTTATACGGTCATACGCCGGCTTTCCGAACGCGGCGTATTAAAAAACGACAACACCATTGTTTCTTCCCTTGTTTCCAAAGAAGAAATACAAATAGCGGAGATTGATGAGCTTATGAAAAACCGTTTTGACAACTCGCTCCCCGCATTTCTTGCAGCATTTACCAAAAAAGCTCATCTAAGCGAAACACAGTTAACAGAAATCATGAAGATTATCGAAAAAAAATAGGAGGTGTCTATATATGGAAGCTTTATTTTTAACTCTTGTAAACTTAAGCATTCAGACCGGATGGTTGATTTCTACAGTTGCCATACTTCGCCTGCTGTTAAAGAAAACTCCCAAGTGGATCATATGTCTCCTTTGGGGGCTGGTTGGCATCCGTCTGATCTTTCCCTTCTCTTTGGAGAGTGGTTTCAGCCTGATTCCAAGCGCACAGACAATCCCTCCCGATATTTCGTTTCATAAACAACCTGAAATCCACAGTGGGCTCTCCTTTATAAACGAGTTGGTAAACCCTGTATTATCCGAGAATTTTGCACCTCAGACAGACGCCAGCGTAAATCCTCTGCAAGTCTTAACATGGATTCTTTCTTTGCTTTGGATTGTCGGCGTATGCATCCTGATTTGTTATGCTTTGATTCGCTATGTAACTTTAAAATACCGTTTGAAAACGGCGACTCTTTTTCGGGATAACATCCTCCAGAGTGAACTGATAAATTCACCTTTTGTGCTCGGCATTTTTAAACCGACTATTTATCTTCCATATCATATTGACAACAACAATATGGATTTTATTATCGCCCACGAACAGGCTCATATCCGACGAATGGATCACCTGACAAAATTTATAGCATTTTTACTTTTGTCCGTCTACTGGTTTCATCCTCTTGTATGGCTTGCATACATCCTGTTTTGTCATGATATTGAGCTTGCCTGTGATGAAAAAGTAATCAGAGCTTTCGATACGGAAAAACGAAAGGAATATTCTAAAGTACTGCTTCGTGAAAGTACAAAACGTACTGCCATTCTCTCCTGCCCACTTGCCTTTGGCGAAATCGGGATCAAAGAACGGATCAAAAATGTAATCCGCTATAAAAAGCCCCCTCTTTGGATCATGACATTTTTGATTTTGGGATGCGTTGTCATTGCAGCATGCTTTCTTACCAGTCCAAAATCACCGTCAAATGCACCGAATTCTAAACAGAATAAAGTGGCTTTTGATGCAGTCTATCCAAGAGAATATCTTTGCCGTACGGTGCACGAAAGCGAACCGAACTTTGCCTATGTATTGTTAGAAAATGAAACAGATTTTCAATTTGTTTATTCCTATTTAAGCAGCCATATTTTGGCAGGAACCTATGAGATTATTGATGACAAGTTAATTTTGAAAAATCAAAACGGGGATATTTATACTTTCCTATATCAGTATGACACCTTAATCTTTGATAAAGAGAATTCCTCTTATATACCTTCATTTCGTTTTTCTGCCGATTTGTATCCGGAACCTGCTATTAAGGACGGAGACAAATTTTTATTAAAAGATGCGAATGACACTTCTCTCTTTGGAGAAACTTTTAGCACGGAAGAGTGATTCCGTGCTAAATTTTTTCTTTTCCAGCGATTTACTCTACTTCATTCCCTGTTACTTTTCCTTGTTTATATGCCGTCGCATTTTCCAGCGTTACCTCGCTGATTGCGGACAAAGCCTCTTCCGTAAAGAACCCTTGATGTGATGTAATCACTACGTTCGGGAAAGATAAAAGTCTTGCCGTAACAGATGACTCCATAATATCATCAGAGCGGTCTTCATACACATTTCTCTTCTCTTCTTCATACACGTCAAGCCCTACTGCAAAGAATTTTCTTGCACGAATCCCTTCAATCAAATCGTCTGTCTTTACAAGTCCACCCCTTGAAGTATTGACTAAAATCACGCCGTCTTTCATCTGCTTGATCGTCTCCCGGTTAATCAAATGATACGTATCTTCTGTCAATGGACAATGCAAGGAAAGCAAATCACTTTGCTTCAATACTTCATCAAGACTCTCATATTTGACAAAATCCAATTCCGGATTCGGATACATATCATATGCAATGACTTTCATTCCAAATCCATAGCAGAGTCTCGCCATTGCTGCACCTATTTTTCCAGTTCCAATGATGCCTGCAGTTTTCTCGTAAAAATTCACTCCAAGCATCCCTCCAAGACTAAAGTCATTTTCTCTTACACGGACATATGCCTTGTGGATACGGCGGTTTGCAACAAGTGCAAGTGCCATCGCATGTTCTGCGACTGCTTCCGGAGAATATCCCGGAACCCGCATCACTTTCATTTTATATTCTTTAGCTTTTTCAATATCAACGTTATTAAATCCCGCACATCGAAGCAGAATAAGACCTATCCCTAGCTCATGCAGAACTTCTATCGTTTTTGTTCCCACATCGCAATTCACAAAAGCACAAACCGCGTCATACCCTTTTGCAAGCCTTGCAGTGCTCGGGTTTAATTCTGATTTCATGTAATCAATCTGAATCTTCGGATATGCTTTATTCTTTCTCTCAAAAGAATCCTGATCATAACTTTTCGTATCGTAAAATAAAATTTTCAACATTCTCTTTCCCTCCTTTTTCAATCTATAATATAAATATTCCCTTTTTAGGTGATATTTATCAACTATTTGCATTTTTATTGGTATCGCTAAAAAACGTCCACCGGACGTTTTTGTCGCATGCTTGGCAGCAAAAAAAAGAAGCTGCTTTCATTTCTGAAAACAGCCTCTCTATATTATCTCTTATTCATTTATCAGGAAATATTAGAATTTTCCTTCGCCTGCTGCCTGCTCGATAGCTACTGCTACTGCTACAGTCATACCAACCATCGGGTTGTTACCAGCGCCAATAAGTCCCATCATTTCAACGTGTGCAGGTACAGAAGAAGAACCAGCAAACTGAGCGTCAGAATGCATACGTCCTAATGTATCTGTCATACCATAAGAAGCAGGACCTGCTGCCATGTTGTCTGGATGAAGGGTACGTCCTGTACCACCGCCTGATGCTACTGAGAAATATTTCTTTCCAGCTTCATTACATTCTTTTTTGTATGTACCAGCTACTGGATGCTGGAAACGTGTTGGGTTCGTAGAGTTACCTGTGATAGATACGTCAACGCCCTCTTTCCACATGATCGCTACACCTTCACGTACGTCATTTGCACCGTAGCAGTTTACTTTTGCACGAAGTCCTTCAGAATACGGTGTTTTCGCTACTTCTTTAAGTTCGCCTGTGTAATAGTCATATTCTGTTTCAACGTATGTAAATCCATTGATTCTTGCGATAATCTTAGCAGCGTCTTTTCCAAGACCGTTTAAGATGACACGTAATGGTTTTTTACGTACTTTGTTCGCTTTTTCTGCGATACCGATAGCACCTTCCGCAGCTGCGAAAGATTCGTGTCCTGCCAGGAAAGCGAAACAATCTGTATCTTCTTCCAAAAGCATTTTTCCTAAGTTACCATGTCCAAGACCAACTTTTCTCTGGTCTGCAACAGAACCCGGAATACAGAAAGCCTGAAGACCTTCACCGATTGCTGCTGCTGCATCTGCTGCTTTTCTGCAGTCTTTTTTGATTGCGATAGCAGCACCTACAATATATGCCCAGCACGCATTTTCAAAACAGATTGGCTGAATGCCTTTTACCTGATTGTATACATCAAGTCCGGCATCTTTTGTGATTTTTTCAGCTTCTTCAATAGAAGCGATTCCATAGCTGTTAAGTACAGCGTTAATTTTATCAATTCGTCTCTCGTATGATTCAAATAAAGCCATTTCTTAGTCCTCCTCTCGATTACTCATGTCTTGGGTCGATGATCTTAACTGCATCTGCAACACGACCATACTGTCCCTGTGCTTTTTCCCAAGCTACGTTTGGCTCATCACCCTTCTTGATAAAGTCTGTGAATTTACCAAGATTTACGAATTTGTAACCGATAATCTCGCTGTTCTCATCAAGAGCGATACCTGTTACATAGCCTTCTGCCATCTCAAGGTAACGAGGACCTTTTGCCAATGTTCCATACATAGTACCAACCTGGGAACGAAGTCCTTTTCCTAAATCCTCAAGACCTGCACCGATTGGAAGTCCGTCTTCTGAGAATGCGCTCTGTGTACGACCATAAACGATCTGTAAGAACAATTCTCTCATAGCTGTATTGATAGCATCACAAACAAGGTCTGTGTTAAGAGCTTCCAAAATTGTTTTTCCCGGAAGGATCTCAGAAGCCATAGCTGCTGAATGTGTCATACCTGAGCATCCAAGTGTTTCTACTAATGCTTCCTGAATAATACCATCTTTAACATTCAGTGTTAACTTACAAGCTCCCTGCTGTGGTGCACACCAGCCAACACCATGTGTTAAACCGGAGATATCTTTTACTTCTTTTGCTTTTACCCATTTTGCTTCTTCTGGGATTGGAGCTGGTCCGTGATTTGCACCCTGTGCTACCGGACACATCATCTGTACTTCATGTGAATAAATCATGTTAAGACTCCTTTCAAATATGTATCTTTTCTCTCTTATAAATGGTTGATAAAAATTTAACACCCATATATACATTTATTTTCTCACAAACTTCTCTGTTCGTCCATACATTTTTTCGTTTTTTTCGTTTTCCTTTACTATTTCTTTTATTATTACGACAATTATTATGCACTTTTCTCCTAGCGAAGCGTCTCAGGTATGTCCCAAAATGCTGAATCTTTCAAATATTCTTCCAAATCCTCTTTCTCAAAATCCATCGTAACATAGCCGCCGTTTCCTTCCTCATCAGAATAACTGATTCCTATCTCAAGTCCATCCTCCGTCACAAAACAAACCGGTCTCGCACTTACCTCTTGTCCCTGAAATGCTTTTTCCAACATTTTATTATCCATATCAGCAATAAAATCTATCTTCGGATATTCACCGAGCACTTCATTTCTCCACATCTTTGCGAATGACTTATCAACATTCAAAATCTTATCCAGCGTATATACCTCTCCGCTTTCTAAGTTAAGCATAACGCCTCTTAAATCATAACTTCCTATTTCCTTGCCGATATATCTTTGATCTTCAAAGATAACGCTTAAAAATTCCTTTCCCATATAACAGACCTTATATTTTACCATGGATGCAATAAACGGTTTTTTTCCAAGCATCTGCTCCTTCCCTTCCTCGGTAGGTTTTTCATAGTAATCAAGTACTGTACGCATTGCACACTCTTTTAAAATCTGATTCGCTTTCTCCTGCATGCCTTTCTCTAAGCCTTCTATCTTCGGATAATCAATCTCGAATTCCACATAATATCCATTGCCCGGCTCACTGTAATTGTAATATTGATAATGGTCCTCTTCTATTGTATATGACAAATCTTTTTCTTCATATAGGTCAATATCCCAGATTCCATCACTTTCTTCTGCATCATCAAAATCATAAAAAGGATCCACATTTTCGCCAAAATACGGCAGCCTATCTCCAGGAAGCATTTCCTGATCCCAGTATTTTATAACTTTTTCTTTCTCCTTTCCCACGGCAAGTATGGTGAAAAACAGCAAAAATACGGTCACTGATGCCAGCACGATCGACAAAACCAAACGTTCTTTTTTATCCTTAGGTCTCATTTTTCCATTCGCAATCGCCTTATATGTTTCAATAAACATCGGAACAAAATCAATTCCTCCCTGACACTGTGCCGGTGCATTCTGCACAAATCCCATTTTCACATAGGCCTCGGCTACACTCGGCGCCGCATTTACAGTGAGAATCTTACATCCAAAGCGTTGCTGTGCCATACGCGCCATCTCGTAAACCAATGCCGTTCCCATTCCTTCTTTCTGGCGATGTGTTTCCACAAACAGCAACGATATATGTCCGTCTGTATCCATCTGAGAAACACCGCATAATATGCTCCCCTCAAATGCTCCAAACGTAAATCTCTCTTGATTTCTATGCCATTCCAGCTGCTTTTCAAATAAAAGGAAATCTTCAAAATTCTTGATTCCTTCCGGGCTGTACCTCGGCGCCACCTGCTGCATAAATATTCGGTAGCATAAATTCATCGCATTCCATAATTCAGTTTCTCTTATTAGTCGAATCTGCATGTTTTGTTTCTCCTTTCTTTTCTTCTTTTTTATCTAACATTATTTCCATCAGCCTCAACGCCTCTGTCACTGCCAACGCTCTGTTCTGTGCTCTCGTTCCATGAAATCTGCATTCTTTCACAAGCACATCACCTTTTAAGTAAGCCGATACATATATCAATCCAACCGGCTTCTCCTTTGTTCCCCCTCCTGGTCCTGCAATCCCGGTGGTGGCAAGTGCTGCGTCTGCATTTGCGGCTTTTGCAGCCCCTCTTACCATCTCCTCAGCCGTTTTTTCACTGACTGCACTATATTTTTCCAGCGTTTCTTTTTTTACTCCTAACAATTTTGCTTTGGATGCATCTGAATAGGTAATATATCCTTCCTCATATACCTCCGATGCACCGGCTATATCCAAAAGGCGTCCCGCTAAAAGACCACCTGTGCAAGATTCTGCCGTCGTTATCTTTAAATGCTTCTGTATCAACGTCCGCACAATAGTTTCCTCTAAAGCTGATTTTTCTCCCAAGAACATCTCCATCGTCAAAATCTTCCTTCCCGAACCAAAAGCAGTTTTTCCAAACCATATATAAAAAGCCACTGTCCTGCGTTTTCGCCGGCACAGCAGCCATTTTTTGTTTTTACATTCCGCCCTGTGTCAGAACCTGCTTATTCTTTATTACATAGTCTACAAGAGATACGATCGTAAGCGCAAGCGCGATCCAGACAAGAGCCGTTCCAATGATATCAAAAACGCCTCCAAGGTCCATGATCAGTACAATAATCATCATCATTTGAAATACTGTTTTAAATTTTCCCCAATAGCTTGCCGCGATCACAATTCCACCGTCAGACGCAACCAGACGAAAGCCGCTGATAATAAATTCACGGCTGATAATAATGATCACGATCCAGGATGCCAGCATTCCTTTTTCTATCATACAGATCATTGCCGCGCTTACTAAAAGCTTATCTGCAAGCGGATCCATAAATTTTCCAAAATTAGTTACCAGATTATATTTTCTTGCAATCTTTCCATCTAAAAGGTCAGTTAAACTGGCAACAATAAATATTGCAAGCGCAATCCATTTATCTGCCGCTCCTGTAATATCCATCAGCATAAATACTACAAAAAACGGAATCATGATCACACGTAATACCGTTAATTTGTTTGGTAAGTTCATGATATCATCTCTCCTATCAAATCATATTCTAAAGCTTTCATTACCTTGACTTTCACAAAATCTCCTGACATCAGTTCTTCATCCGTATGAATAAAAATAAATCCGTCTACATTTGGAGCATCTTTATACGTTCTTCCTACATAAGCATTCTCATCGGCTACTTTTCCCTCGATCATGACAAGTAATTCTCGTCCAATCATATTTTCCGCCATATCGAATACAATCTCCTGCTGCAGTTCCATAAGTTCTGCCTGACGCTCTTCTTTTACTTCTTCTTCGATCTGGTCTTCCATGACTGCTGCCGGCGTATCTTCCTCCTGAGAATAGGTGAACACCCCAAGCCTGTCAAATTCCATCTCGTCAACAAACATCATCAATTCCTCATGGTCTTCTTTTGTCTCACCTGGGAATCCGGTGATCAATGTTGTGCGAAGCGCAATATCCGGTATTTCCTTACGAAGCTTCGTAATCACTTCTTCCAACTGTGCCCTGGAAGTTCTTCTTCCCATCCGTTTTAATACTTCATCACTGGCATGCTGTATCGGCAAATCCAGATAATGACAGATTTTCGGTTCTTCTTTTATAACCTGGATCAATTCATCCGTAATCTCCTCCGGATAGCAGTATAAGATACGGATCCAGTAAATACTGCTGATTTTACACAATTCTTTCAAAAGCCTTGGAAGCGACTTCTCTCCGTAAATATCTTTTCCATAAAGCGTTGTCTCCTGCGCCACAAGAATAAGTTCTTTTACTCCCTGATTCGCTAATTCCTTTGCTTCCGCTAAAATCTGCTCCATCGGAACACTTCTGAAATTCCCTCTGATTTTAGGAATGATGCAATATGTACAATGCTTATCGCATCCCTCCGCTATTTTTAGATAGGCAAAATGTCCTCCCGTTGTCAATATTCTTTTGCTGCCTACGCTTGGAAGTCCTGACAGCTCTTTTAAATGCAAAGCATGTTTCCCCTCCAAAGCCTCGTCTACTGCATCTAATATCTCGTCATAGGAATTCGTTCCTATCACAACATCTACTTCCGGAATCTCATCAATGATTTCCTGTCGGTAACGCTGTGCAAGACATCCCGTCACGATCAATGCCTTACAACGTTCTTTTTTATATTCCGCCATCTCAAGAATTGCCTGAATGCTCTCTTCTTTGGCGTCATGGATAAAACAGCAGGTATTGATGATGATAATATCTGCCTGCGTCTCGTCATCTGTCATCTGATATCCCCGACCGGAAAGCATCCCAAGCATAACTTCCGTATCGGTTAAATTCTTATCGCACCCAAGTGAAATAAATAATATATTCATACTGTCTCCTCTTTAATAGTTACAAAGACAGATACCATATAAGCACCTGTCCTTTTATTGCGGCATATAAAATTATTCAGACTCTTCTCCGATAATCTTAATCTTCCCATTATTAAGCTCATCAATTGCAATAGAAAGTGGTTTCACACCTTCTTTGTGGTTCACAAGCGCTTTGGAACCATCAATAATCTGTCTTGCTCTTTTTGATGTAGCCAATACAATTGAATAACGGCTGTTTACAATTTTTTCGGCACCCTCCTCAACGTCTTGGTTTACCACTTTCATCAAATCTGAATAAGATGGATGTAACATAAAATATGCTCCTTTCTCATGCTTTTTAGCTTTCTTTTAATTCTGTCTTGATCTGATTCAAAAATTCCATATTACGGAAACACCTTTTGTGTTCTCCTGAAATAATCTGATGCATCTCTTTTACACATTCTTCAAGATCATCATTGACAATCAGATAATCATAATTTTCAATTCCTTTTGCCTCTTCTTTGGCACGTTTCATTCTTGATTCAATGACATCCATTGTCTCCGTCCCTCTTCCTACCAGACGATTTTTTAGTGTATTCGCATCTGGCGGTGTCACGAACAAAAGTAATGTGTCCGGGAATTTCTCCTTTACTTTCAAAGCCCCCTGAATCTCTATCTCAAGAATGACATCTTTTCCCTCCTCAAGCTTTTGCTCTACATAAGCTTTCGGCGTTCCATAATAATTATCAACATACCTAGCATACTCTATCAGCGCATCTTCTGCAATCATTTTTTCAAATTCTTCCATCGTTTTGAAAAAATATTCTCTGCCGTCAGCTTCCCCTGCGCGCGGTTTTCTTGTTGTCGCAGAAATAGACAGCGCATAATCATCATATTCTTTTAAGAGACGATTCATCAAAGTCCCTTTTCCTGCCCCTGAAAATCCGGATACTACAATCAGTATTCCCTTTTTTTTCATCACTTTTCACCCTTTTTCGTCTTCTTATTCTTTCTCTCTAAAAAACTTATTCGATATTTTGAATCTGTTCCCTTACTTTTTCAATCTCTGTCTTAAGTTCAATCGCCCAGTTTGACACGCCCAGATCATTTGCCTTAGAAAGAATCGTATTAGATTCACGGTTCATCTCCTGTGCAATAAAATCAAGCTTACGGCCAATACCTTCGGACTTATCCAAAGTTTCTTTCATATGCTTGATATGACTTCTCAGACGTACCGTCTCTTCATCGGTACATATCTTATCTGCAAAGAGTACCACTTCTGCTGCAATTCTTCCCTCGTCGATCTTTGAATCTTCCAGAAGCTCTTTTACCTTTGCCTCAATCTTTTCCCTGTATTCTCTGACGATCTGCGGAGAACGCTCTTCTACATGTTCCACCAGCGTAACCATTCCATCCAGCTTTTCGATCAAATCCTTTTTAAGCTGTTCGCCTTCTTTTTTTCTTGTCTCTACAAGCTGCCCAAAAGCTCCTTCCAGCGCTTTACTAAGCCCGTTCCAGAGTTCTTCTTCGTCTGCAGACTGCTCTTCCATCGTAAACACTTCCGGATAACGAGACAACGTAGAGACACGGATATCATTCTCCAGCCCGAAGGTCTCCTGCATTTTTTTGAAATAATCCAGATATTCCTTTGCCAATGTCTCATTATATTTCAAAGCCATCTGGCTTTCTGATAAATCTTCATACGTTATAAAAATATCTACTTTCCCTCTGGAAGCATATTGTTTTAAAAGGCTGCGGATAGCAGCTTCAAAAAAATTAAATTTCTTTGGCATACGGATATTCGCATCCAGATAGCGATGATTCACACTTTTTATCTCGACCGTAAATCTTCTTTCTCCGTCAGCAACCTCACATCTGCCAAAACCTGTCATGCTTTTTATCATTTGTTCTCCCTCGTTTCACTACACATACTTATTTATAATAATAAGCTTTTTTACCTCTACTGTCAACCTGCAAACAATCTTCTTTTTTTAATATATCAGTTGAAAAATGAACTCTTTTCTGTACAATAGAATTATATGATTTTTAGGAGGAACTATTATGGCTTTAGACGGAATCGCGATTGCTAATGTAACCGCAGAATTAAAAAAATGCCTTCTTGGAAGCAGGATCAGCAAAATTGCACAGCCAGAGGTGGATGAACTTCTTTTTACCTTGAAAAGTCCATCCGGTCAATACCGCCTCTGCATCAGCGCAAGCGCCTCGCTTCCTTTGATATATCTGACCGATACAAATAAACCAAGTCCTATGACAGCGCCGAATTTTTGTATGCTGCTTCGCAAACATATAAGCAATGGACGCATCACAGATATTTTCCAGCCAAAACTGGAACGCATCATTCATTTTGAAATCGAACATCTGGATGAACTTGGCGATTTATGCAAAAAGCAGCTGATTATCGAGATTATGGGAAAGCATAGTAATATTATCTTCTGTGACTCGAATAACCGTATCATTGACAGTATCAAACATATTTCCGCACAGGTAAGCTCTGTACGTGAAGTACTTCCGGGCCGAGAGTATTTTATCCCGGATACCATGCATAAAGAAAATCCTCTCGATGTTGATGCCGATACATTTATAAAAGTGCTGACAGGAAAACCTATGACGCTTTCGAAAGCAATCTACACCAGCTTTACCGGCATAAGCCCTGTTGTCGCTGAAGAAATCTGCCAGATTGCCGCCTTGGATTCTTCTGTCACACCTTCAGAATTACCTGAAGATATGCTCTTACACTTATATCGGCAATTTTCCATTTTCTTCGATGCGATAAAAGAAGAAGCGTTTTCTCCCTGCATCTATTATCTTGGAAAAGAGCCAAAGGAATTCTCGGCGCTGCCACTCTCGCATATGGAAAATTATGAAAGAAAAGATTTTTCTTCTATTTCCGAAGTACTGCGCACTTATTATGCTTCCAAAAATACACTGACGCGTATCCGCCAGAAATCTGCCGACCTGCGTCATGTGGTTCAAACATCTTTGGAGCGAAACCGAAAAAAATTCGATTTGCAAAGCAAACAGCTTCGTGATACACAGAATCGTGACAAATACAAAGTTTATGGAGAGCTGATTCATACTTATGGATATGGTCTGGAAGTTGGTGCAAAGAAATTAGATGCTTTGAATTACTACACGAACGAAATGATTACCATTCCTTTGGACAGCCAGAAAACGCCGCAGGAAAATGCACAAAAATATTTCGATAAATACAACAAACAGAAACGTACTTTTGAAGCGCTTTCTTCACTGATCCAGGAAACGAAAGATGAAATTATTTATCTGGAATCGGTCATGAACGCACTGGACATTGCTCAAAATGAAGATGACCTTAATGCAGTCAAAGACGAACTGATTGCAGCAGGATATGTACGGCGCAAATTCACGAAACAAAAAGTGAAACACAAAAGCAAACCGTTTCATTACATTTCCGGCGATGGCTATCATATGTATGTCGGAAAGAATAACTTCCAGAACGAAGAGCTTACCTTTCAGCTTGCAGAAGGCAATGACTGGTGGTTCCATGCCAAGGGAACTCCCGGTTCCCATGTTATCGTAAAAACCAACGGAGACGAACTTCCAGACCGTACTTTCGAAGAAGCCGGACGCCTTGCCGCTTACTATTCCAAAAACCGCGGAAATGACAAAGTAGAGATTGACTACATCGAAAAGAAGCATGTAAAAAAAGCAAAGGGCGGAAAACCAGGATTCGTCATCTATCATACAAATTATTCTCTGATCATAGATTCTGACATCTCAGAAATTAAATTGTGTGAATCCTGACCATACCTTAACTAAAAAATGTCCACCGGACATTTTTGTCGTATGCTTGGCAACCAGAGACGCCAGCCGTTTCGCTTTTACGGCTGGCGTTAAATCATTTCCTATTCAGATCTTGATACATCTCTTTCATCGTTTTCCCGTACACCGGATGTCTTTTGTATGGTGCTATCTCTGCCATCGGTTTTAATACGAATTCCCGATTCTGCATATCCACATGAGGAATACACAAATCGTCTTCTTCCAGCAAAAGCTTATCATACAAAAGAATATCCAAATCCAACGTACGCGGTCCCCAATGCACCTTTCTTTCTCTTCCTGCCTCCTGCTCCAATTCATGAAGCCGTCTAAGCAGCTCCTTAGGCGTCAGCAACGTTCGCAATTTCAGCGTCCCATTCAAGAACATATCCTGTTCCACACCGCCATATGGTTCCGTTACAATCAGTTCCGATATTTTTTCCACCTTGCATCCCGGTGTGGCTTTCAATCCTTCGATCGCTTTTTTTATATACGCTTCTTTATCACCTATATTGGAACCAAATGCTATGTAAGCTTCATGCCAGCTTCGCTTTACAGACACCGACACCGTATCCAGCGACAAACCAATTGGTGCCCACGGCTTTTTTACTTCAATCTCTACAGCCTCTATCTTCTCATCAAAAAGTAAGATATGCTCTGCGAGATGCTCTGCTACTGCTTCGATTAAAAGAAATGTATGCTCTTGCATCTCTTTTTTTATTAAATGTGCGATCGTTCCATAATTAATCGAGCACGTTAACTCATCCTCTCGCCCTGCTTTTCTTGCATCCAGATGCAAAACTGCCGTCACAAGAAATTTCTGACCAAGTGTTGTCTCTTCTGCATAGACGCCATGATGTGCAAATATTTCCAAATCTTTTATCTTAATCTGATCCATCTCCATCGTTTTCTTCCTCATTTGATTTTCCGAATATCGAACTTATCCTCTTGCAAGAATCGCCTCAGTCATCTTGATTGCTCTAATATTCTTTTTCACGTCATGAACACGTACGAATCCATATCTGTTCTGTACTGCCATTACCGTTGTCACAAGCGTTCCTTCTTCCCTTTCATCTGCCGGAAGATCTAACGTCAGACCAATCATTGACTTTCTTGATGTTCCAAGAAGCAGCGGATAACCTAACCCTTGAAACATGTCAAGATGCTTCATGACATCCAGATTCATCTCATAAGTTTTACCAAATCCAATCCCTGGATCAAGCATGATCTTATCGTCTGCAATTCCTGCTTCCTTCGCTGTTCTCACACATTCTTCCATCTCGGTATACATATCTTTCAGGAAATCACTGTATAGCGGCTCTGATTTATTATGCATAAGACAGCACGCCGCATCATATTGTTTTACTAAATTCGCCATCTTGTCATCATATTGAAATCCCCAGATATCATTTACCAAGTCTGCCCCTGCTTTTAAAGCTTCTTTCGCGACTTCGCTTTTATAAGTATCTATGGAAACCGGAATATCAAAGTTTTTCTTTGCAGCCTCCAAAATCGGAACGACACGTTCAATCTCCTCCTGCGTACTGATCTGTACGTGTCCCGGTCTTGTAGATTCCCCGCCAATATCCAAGATATCCGCTCCATCCGCAATCAATTGTTCTGCATGCGCCATTGCCAAATCATAGCTTTGAAATTTTCCTCCATCCGAAAAAGAATCCGGTGTCACATTCAAAATTCCCATAATGTACGTATGGTTTGCAACGTCAAATTCTCTGTTTCCTATTCTCATGTCTGTTTCCTGCCTTTCCCAGTTGTCCAACTACCTAGTATCTAATTTCTAAATTCTTTTTTTTCGTATCCCAGTTGCAATTATCTTTTGCTTTACACAAAAAGCAGTTTCTGGATGCTTTGTCCGCATCATACAAAATTTCCGAAAGAGCAGAAGTCTTCGGCGGCTTTTTACGATGCTCTAAAATGGCCTTGAGAATGCCTTCTTTCTCTTCTTCTGTAAACTCTGTTTCTTCCAAAAATCTCTCCGCGATCACGGCGCTTGCCATCTCATGAGGCGTTCCCTCTTCATACTGCTGCCATTTTCCTATATCATGAAGTAATGCCGCCCCATATATCTGTGCCTTTGGTACAGCATATCCTCGCTCCACAGAAAAGATATAAGCAAGCCTGGCCACATCCAGAAAATGCTGCATGTCATGACAACAGAAAATCCTATCTTTCTCTGCTTTTTCAATCCGTTTTAAACACTCCTGATAATACGGATGTTCATATATTTTTGTAACTCTTTTCATTTCTTTTAATCCTTTACCAGATTCAAGAACATATTCTGAAATTTTCCATCTTCTTTAAAAATCCCTCTAGTCACTACACTTACCGTCTTGCTTCCCGGTTTTTTGATTCCCCGCATGGTCATGCACATGTGTTCGGCTTCTGCCATTACCATGACCCCTTTCGGCTTTAAATGTTCCATCAGTGCGTCTGCAATCTGTGCGGTCATCTGCTCTTGAAGCTGCAGTCTCCTTGCATAAACCTCTACGGTTCTTGCAAGTTTGCTAAGCCCTGCTACCCTTCCATCCGGTATATAAGCAATATGAACCTTTCCGAAAAACGGGAGCATGTGATGCTCGCACATGGAATAAAAAGTAATATCTTTTTCCAAAACCATCTCATTATTTTCTGCCGTAAACGTTTTTCCAAGATGTTCCCCTGCGTCTTCGTCCATACCGCTGCAGATTTCTTCATACATTTTTGCGATCCGCTTTGGTGTCTCCAACAATCCTTCTCTTTGTATATCTTCTCCAATTCCTTCCAGCAAAAGACATACTGCCTGTTCTATTTTCTCTCTATCTACCATCTTTGCCTTCCTTTCCACGTGTAAGGCGAATCACTTCGCCAAGATACGATAACGAACCAAACGTAAGAATCTCTTCCCTATCTCCTGCACGTCCCTTTGCTTTTTCAAGAGCATCCTGCACACTTCCAGCTGTTTCTGAATTCACGTGATATGCCTTAAGTACCTCTGATAGTTTTTCCTTCGCAAGTGAGCGCTCCTTATTCGGAAGCTCTATTGCATAAATATATTTGAAATATGGCGCTATGATTTCTATCATTTTTTCATATTCTTTATCTTTAAAAACCCCTAAGATTCCGATGATCTTTTTATCCGGAAAATAAGTCCTTATATTTTCTGTAAGCCTCTTTACTGCATCCACATTATGGGCACCATCCGCAATGATAACCGGTTCTTTGTTCACAAGCATAAATCTTCCGGGCCAGGAAGCATTCTTCAACCCTTTCCTGATTGCCCTGTCGCCTATTTTATATCCACGTCTTTGCAATCGTTCGATCGCCTCGATTGCGGTAACCGCATTCTCCAGTTGATGCCTTCCAGAAAGTGAAATCTCAACATTTTTATATTGTTTGTAAGAAAAACTCTGCCCTTCTAAAGTTTCCTCATGAATGATGATTTTTTCTGGTTCTGCATTGAAAAAGCGGCACTCTTTTTCGCCTGCCTTCGCTTTTAAAATGATAAATACTTCTTCTCTTTGCGGTGCAGATATAACGTCTGCTCCCGTTTTTATGATTCCTGCCTTGTTCTTCGTAATCTCTTTCAAGGTATCCCCAAGAATTCCCATATGATCCATACTAATCGATGCAAACACGCATATCTTCGTATTTTTAATAATATTCGTTGCATCCAGAAGTCCTCCAAATCCTGCTTCCAATACAACAACATCGCATGCCTTTTCTTTAAAATATAAAAACGCTGCCGCCGTCTCTATCTCAAATACCGTAGGAGAAGGATTTCCCTTTTCTATGCTTCGCCTGGCGGCATTTTTCACCTTCTCTATGATAGCTCCAAGTTCATCCTCTGCCATATATTTCCCATCAACCTGAAAACGCTCCAGATATTCCATGACGGTTGGAGAAATATATCTCCCTGTCCGATAACCTGCTTCTGTTAAAATACCGGAAATATAAGCAAGAATGGAACCCTTGCCATTCGTACCTGCTATATGTATAAATGTTAAATCATTCTGTGGATTTTCAAGCTCCTCCAATAAGCCTTTTATACTTTCCAAGCCAAGTACACTTCCGTATTTCGATACCTGATCCAAATATACCCTTGCTTCCTCGTATAACATCCTTTTTGTCCTTTCTTAAATATCATCTTTTATATCTTAGCACAAGTACTAAAAAACGTCCACTGGACGTTTTTGTCGTATACGATCGCCGCAGTGCGCATCCCGCGGAGCTTTTTATGATATAGGAAAGTACGAACTTTCCTATATCATAAAAATACGAGAGTAAAATCAAATACGATTTTACTCTCGTGTTTTAAATCTTTTTTATACGTTTATTTTTTCTTCCAAGCAATAATCGCTGCAAGAACTGCTGCAAGTCCTGTTGCTACAGGAATTGCTGCATTTGCGCCGTCACCTGTCTTAGCTGCTGTATTACCAGCTTTCTTATTTGTTGTCGTGCTTGTTGTCTTGCTTCCTGTAGTATCAGAAGCTGCTTTATTATCTGTCTTATCACCTGCTGCCACTTTATCATCGCCTTCTGCCGGTGTTCCTGTACTAGCTTCCAGGCCGTCTACTGCTTTATTTAATGCGGCAACTGCTGCGTCTACACGACCCTGATCTGCAGTTTCATCTGCAAATATCTCATTCGCATACGCAAGCGCTGCTTTTACTGCACTTGCAGTTTCTGCA
>ERZ808029.226-NODE-226-length-44867-cov-32.322259_pt1 | contig 44867 bp, 40 predicted proteins | sample MGYA00380185_ERZ808029 | MGnify/ENA primary metagenome ERZ808029 (study PRJEB31490, sample SAMN06133404) | mouse gut metagenome | isolation source: M2_3 | host: mice | place: China: Chengdu | collected 2015-05 ... | reverse complement strand
ATAACAGATACCGCCACTTTTGGCTACCTTAACCCATCGTCTAAAGCCAGTGGGATTGCGGTAGCCTTATTTCAAACAAAGTGCCATCAGTTCCTTTCCTCCATCTGTTTGAAAAATTTTCTTTATATACTCTGCTTTTTTATAATCTGGCCGGTTTTCATAGCAGTTTACAATTAGATCGGCTTCCATCAAAAGTTGCAATAGTTTATTTTTGGGCTTGTCATAATCATGATGGCAATTCACCAGTTCAATGATTTTCGGAACATACGACGGAAGATAATTGGCCGATTCTAAAAAGCGAGTCACAAGGATAGATACCACCTGTTTCTGATTGTTCTGACTGGCATCCCCGTTATAATGTTCTTTGCAATATTTAATTGCCACATCATGTAAAATGGCTGCTGCTTGCAAAATTTGCTGATCTTCAACAGAGATTTTTTCTTGCTCACCAAACAGCTTGGCTAATGCATAAACCTTAAGGATATGTTGCGTACGTCTACAATGTCCTTCTTCATAGCACAATACACTGTATAAAAGATGGGTTTCATTATTAATCACGTTGACAAGTATCCTTTCTTGAAAAATTTTTATATCTCTTTATAAGAATAAAGCATTTTTCATCAGTTCTGTGTTGCGCTTGCAACACCTACCACAAAATGCTATACTTTATCTCAGAAGAAAGGAGAGACAATATGCAACTTAATTTCAAACAACTTGCTTCGCTCCCAATCTTCAATGGTATTTGTGAAGAGGATCTTCCAGCCATGTTGAATTGTTTGGGAAGCTTCCAAAAAAATTATCAAAAAGATGAAATTATCCTTCTGGAAAGTAATGAGGTTCGAAGTGTTGGCATTATATTGTCTGGCATCGTCCATATGGTTAAGGAAGATTCAGAAGGCTACCAGACACTCCTTGTAGCAATGAAAGATGGTGAGCTTTTTGGGGAATCTTTTTCTTGTGGAAGCCATTTAGATGCACATGTTAGTTTTTTCGCAGCTGCACCCTGTACAGTTCTATTTTTACCTTTCCATAAAATTATTCACTCATGTAAAATGAGCTGTACCTTTCATCATCGGTTGATTGAAAATATGGTTCAACTGATAGGAGACAAAAATGTTCAGCTGATGCACAAAATTGAAGTAATCTCGAAAAAAACTCTACGAGAAAAAATTCTTACATATTTACAGCAACAAGCCCTTGATCAAGATAGCAGGCAATTTACCATCCCCTTAAGTCGACTTGAATTGGCTAAATATCTATGTGCCGACCGCAGCGCGTTAACTCGAGAACTATCTTATATGCAAAAGGATGGACTGATTTCTTATGAAAAAAACACATTCCAACTGTTATAATTGAATACTACAAGCTCCCCATTAAATAATCTACAGCATCAAACAAAGAAGAATCCATGTTGCACACGCAACATGGATTCTTCTTTGTTTGTGTTACACTCCTTATAGTCATCATGTAGTTATTTAAGTATAAGGAGGAAAATATATGGGCTTTCATATTACTGATATGCAACTGAATGTATTATTTCAGACATGGCAAACAAATTACCATATCTATGCTCCCCGCAACTTTTCTGGCGGCGGACGCTTTTCTGATACAGATTGTATCCGTTATGGAAAAATTGAACATGCTGACGAAATCGTGTTCGACAAAAAACCTGATTATTCCTTCAAGGAAGTGCTGACACCCGTTTCTCAAACCCTGTTCTTCTTTACGGAAGGGCAAACCAAAGAAGCCGATTTTCCCCAAAAAGGCGCAGTCATTTTCTTGCGTAGCTGCGACCTATATGCTCTTAAGCGGCTGGACGATATGTACCTACACAACAGTCCAGCAGATTATTACTATCAGCATCTGCGGGATAACATTAAGATTGTGCTGATGGGCTGTGAACATTCCTTTGAAAATTGCTTCTGCATCAGTATGGGAACCAATGTAAGCACTAAATATGATATGAGCATCGACCGCCAGCCTGACGGCACCTATCTGGTGGACTGTAAGGATGAGGCATGGGTGAAACAGTTAGTACAAGCTGGATGTGAACAGCAGGAAGTCATCCCTGCTCATGTCACTGAAAACCAAGTTACAGTTCAAGTCCCTGAAAATCTGACCGCAGAGGTGGCCAAAAGTACTATGTGGGAAGAATACAATAGCCGCTGCATCAACTGTGGACGTTGCAATTTTGTCTGTCCTACCTGTACCTGCTTTACTATGCAGGATCTCTTTTATAGTGAGAATGGCAAGGTTGGAGAGCGCCGTCGTATCTGGGCCTCCTGTATGGTAGATGGCTTTACCGATGTGGCCGGTGGCGGCAGTTATCGGAAAAGAAACGGAGAACGGATGCGGTTCAAGGTGCTGCACAAGGTACTGGACTACAAACAACGCAATGGCTATCACATGTGTGTGGGTTGCGGACGATGCGACGATATCTGTCCGGAGTATATCTCATTTTCAGGTTGCATCAACAAATTGCAGAGTGCTATGACGGAGGTGACTGAACAATGATGAAAAATGATTATATTCCTTTCCCATCCAAAATTTTGGAAGTAATTCGGCACACAAAAATTGAGTATACGTTCCGTATGGAGTTTCAAGGAGATGTTAAGCCGGGACAGTTTTTTGAAGTGTCGATTCCTAAATATGGAGAAGCTCCTATATCAGTCAATGGTATTGGAGACAACTTCGTAGATCTAACCATTCGTCGAGTGGGCAAGGTTACCAATGAAGTTTTTGAACATTATGTGGGTGATACTCTTTTGCTGCGTGGTCCCTATGGGAATGGATTCGATGTATCAGACTATGCAGGTAAGGACATCATCGTCATGGCTGGCGGAACTGGTCTATCGCCTGTTCGAGGAGTGGTGGATTACTTTTTCAATCATCCAGAGCAGCGGGGGCATATGACTCTGATTGCAGGCTTCAAAACGTCGCATGACATTCTTTTCCGCAACGATCTGAAGCTCTGGAAAAAAAACATGGATATCATCCTTACGGTAGATTGTGCAGAAGAGGATGTTGCCTGTCATGTGGGCCTTGTTACTCAGTACATCCCTCAAATCAAACTGGATAATGTGCAGAACACAGTGGCTGTTGTAGTAGGGCCTCCTGCCATGATGCGCTTTTCCGTGCAGGGATTACTGGATATTGGACTTCCAGAAGAAAATGTCTGGATTTCTCAGGAACGGAAAATGTGCTGCGGTCTGGGCAAGTGCGGTCACTGTAAGATTGGGGACACCTATGTTTGCCTGGACGGTCCAGTATTTAACTATACCAAAGGGAAATTTTTAGTAGATTAAGGAGGGGTAACATGGATATCAACACAAAAATACTAAAAAAGAATGCGTTTCGTGTCACTAAAGAACGTGGTATGACTGCTTCCAGAATCCGTGTTCCCGGTGGTCATCTGGATGCCAAATATCTGAGCCAAATTCAGCATATTGCAGAAACTTTCGGAAATGGCACAGTTCATATTACCAGCCGACAGGGATTTGAGATTCCTGGTATTCCTTTTGAAAAGATGCCAGAGGTTAATGCTGCCCTTCAAAGCCTGATTGACGGTTTGGAGATCAATCAGGATGAAGTGGGCTGCGGCTATCCTGCTGCTGGAACCCGAAATATCACCGCTTGCGTGGGCAACCGTGTCTGTCCATTCGCCTGTTATGATACCACTGCGCTTGCCCAGCGTATTGAAAAAGCTGTTTTCCCCAACGATCTCCACTTTAAGATTGCTCTGACTGGTTGCCCCAATGATTGTGCCAAAGTACGTATGCATGACTTTGGCATCATGGGTATGACAGTACCTCATCTTGAGTCTGATCGTTGTGTTAGCTGCGGGGCCTGTGTAAAAGCCTGCAAAAAGAAATCTGTTGAGGCTCTGAAGCCAGTCAACTTCCGTCCTCAACGAGATGAGCGGCGATGCATTGGCTGTGGAGAATGTGTTTTGGCCTGTCCGAATGCTGCATGGACTCGTAGTGAAAAGAAATACTATAGACTTACTTTGCTGGGTAGAACTGGCAAAAAGAACCCGCGTCTGGGTGAAGATTTCATCAAGTGGGTGGACGAAGACAGTATTATCAAAATCATTCTCAATACCTACGACTATGTGAAGGAGTACATCGACCCCAATGCTCCCGGCGGAAAAGAGCATATTGGCTACATTGTAGACCGTACTGGTTTTGAGGAGTTCAAACGATGGGCCTTGCGGGATGTCACTCTGCCAGAGATTGCAGAAGTTATGACTCCCATGTATTGGAAAGGTATAACATATTGATATATAACAGCTTGAGAGATTTTTGAAGGACACTTAAAAGTATTTTTTTGATAAAATAGATCATCAGAAAACATACAATGAATCACTCATACTCTCTATTGAAACATCAAGCTATCTTTTAATAAAAATTGATTCTTGCTGTACTCAATAATTCCGTCTTTTTGCATTTTTGAAAGCTCGTTACACATGGTACTGCGGTCCACATTCAGATAATCAGCTAACTGTTGGCGGTTGTAGGGGATCAGGAAAGAATTGCTCCCGGCGCGTTTGGCGCATTCCGAAAAATAGGACATCAACCGCCCCCGAATGGATTTGGAACTGGTATGCTGGATTCTTTGAGAAAGCTGAAGGTTTCTGTGAGCGCAGACAGTCAGCAGATTTCGGACAAGTCTTGTGTGGAATGGACAGGCATTGGTACAAGTAGCCAGGACACGCCCCACATTCAGGTTACCATTAAGCCAGGAAATCGTCATCCTCAACAGTGGTAAAATCATCGGTTGCGGAAGTACGGCCGCCGAGATACTCGCCGTCACGGATTTTCTGGATGTTGCCAAGACCGCAGGCAACGCCACGATTGCCGTTACTGTTAAATGCGTAGAAGTTCAAAGACACTCTCGCATAACAACCGGAGTAGACCTCATCACGGTCGAGGATAGGCTTAACCGCCTTGTCCACAATCTGAGGTGTCGTAGTGCTGTTGGCGTTCACGAAATAATGACCCTTGTAGGCATCATCATCTCTTTCAACGTCGCCGTCACGGAGAGGAAGTTTGATTGCACCCTTGTTAGGCTTCTTGCCGCCGAACTTGGCGATGCCCTCCTCAATCGCAGCATCCACCGCAGCGTTGATAGCGTTGATGGTTTCAATGTCGTCCTTCGGAATCAGCACGGATACGGAATATTTTTCAGCACCGCCATTGATGCTGACAGGCTCCCAACCGTGGAAGTAAGAAAGACGAGTGTTCTTGCCAGTGATAACCTTAGTTCTGTTTACGTTTGCCATAATTCTAATCCTCCATAATTTCATTGAATTCGTTTTTTGCGTCTGATACGTTCATTGCCTGCCTCTTATCCGAAAGGGGAACGAGGGTAGGCTTTCCGGGTGGTTTGATAACGAGGCCGCCCAGGATTTCCTCGAATTGCTTTTTGCCCATCAGCTTCTGCATTTCTGTCAGTGTGATAAGGCTCTGACGGTAAATATCTGTGTAACCGTGTTCCTTGGCTGTTGTCGCCACCGCATCCTCATCGGAGAACTTACGGTTAGAACGACCCTCTACAACCTTGAATCCACTCCACTGCTTACCGTGATTTAGTGCCGCCTCAAGCGCATAGGCACTGATTTCGTTTGCCCACTTGGTGATGTCCGGCAGCATCGGAAGAATTTCTTCAATCTCCTCATCCGTAAGCAAAGGCGGAAGTTTGAATTCTTCCTCTGCGATACGGAGTTTTTCTGCTGCCCTCGCACGGCACTTGACTGCCGCACGGCAAAATTGACACCACTCTCCCGGACAGTACTCGCCTTCGCCCTTGGTAGCCATCTGAGCCTTGGGTTTCAGTTCGTTTTCCGCCCAGGCTTTCAGTTCTTCCACGGACACCGTCCATGTCTGAACATTCTCCCTGCGAGGCTGGAAAATTGAAAGGGAAACTTCCTTAATGTCATACAAGCTTTCATAGGTACTGAGTGCTGCGATGCCGTAACACTTCAGCTGCGAATTTTCCTCTGCGTCAACGAGTACACCAAGTCCGTATTTCATATCGATAATGTGGAGACTGTTATCCGAGACGATGAGGCAATCCGCCGTTCCATATGCACCTGGAACATAATCGGAGAGGTCAACCTTCTGCTCAATCGGCACCAAAGGATCAGGACAGGTCTGCTTTGCTTTTTCAAGCTGTTCCAAGACAAACTCCACATAAGCATCGCTGTGTTCTTCCATCTCATCCGTATTAAACGGGGATACCGGACGCTTACTGCGTCTATGGAGTGCCTTTTTCAACTTGTGTTCGCATAAAGCATGAGCCGCAGTCCCTTCCTCGGCAGCATTGCTGCTCTTGTTTTCAAACTCTGTTTCCAATACCGCACTCGGCGCACATTTCAGCCACCTGTGGGAACTGGAAGGGGAAAGCAGTGCGTGATTACCCATTGCCAATCACCTCCGCATCCTTAATAAGGTCTGCATAATGCTTCGGGTCCACATCCGACAGCTTGCTGCCGCCGTACTTGGTAATCAGACCCTTTACCTCGGCTGTCATACCGTTCTGCGTCTTAACCGCAAGCACGGCACGAACATCTGCCAAAGTAGGCACCTTTTCTGCGATAGCCTTTGGTGTGGGTTGTCCTGTTTCGACAGGATTCGACACTTCCTTGGCTTCAACGAAGATTTCCTGGCTGTCTGCGAATGCATAAGCCACAGCCTCCAGTCCGTCTGCCAACGAGTGCATCAGCTTCACCACATCAAGGAGCAGGTTAAACTTGTTTGCGTTTTTCATGGTTTTCGCCTCCTTTCAGTTCGTGAATCTCGACAGTCTGCACCGAGTCACCGGGGGACAGAACAAGGACGTTTACCTGCTGACCAAAGAGAAAATCAAGTATTCTCTTGCGAATCTGCATCGTTCCGCTTCGGACTACCGGAGAAGGTGTGCCGCCGGGTTTTGCAATGTTAATAGAGATTTTGTGTTTTACCATTGCACTTGGCTCCTTTCCGAGGAGTTTTTCTCACCCCTCTGTCCATAAGCGAAAAATGAGGGGGAATCGAACCCCCTCAAATCAAACTTTTTTAAATTTTCTTTTTCAGCGTTGCGTAAATCTTCGTGAGCCTGTTACGGATGGCTGCCTCTGAAACACCTTCTTCTGCTGCAATCTGCACGTTGGTCATGCCACGATAGAACTTCTTGATAACGGTATCCTTCTGCTTGTCCGTCAGTTCCGAAAGAGCCACCTTCAGCTTTTCCATACGAACGGAACGCTCCTCGTTTGCGATAGAAGTGAGAATCTGCTGCAGAGGATTGTAGGTATCGTCCTCAAGGTATGGGTTGCGGTCATCCGCATCGTCGCCGTCCCCATCGTGGTAGCCGTCCAAGTGAACCGGACAGTGATATGCCTCTCTACGCTGTGCATCCAGTTCTTCATCATCCATGCCGTGAAGCTGTGAGATAATGGTTGCGTTCTCTCCGTTTTCGCCGGGAGTGATGGTGTAACTTGTACCATCGTTGAAGTAATAGATGTAATTTGTACGGTTGTCTTCCGCTGTTTTGAACTTTCTCATTTAAAGTCCCTGCCTTTCTTTTCCGCCCGATTGGGTGGCGGCAGGGACACAAAAAGAGCCGATGTGATGGTACACACCGACTCTGATACCGAAAATGGGCATGACAAAGCACGGTGGGTACATCTTTGGTCAGTCCACGGCTATACCGTGAATTTGACTCTTGATGTATCCCGCCGCCTTAAGGTCGACCACTTCGGGCATTGGAATAATTTCTCTGACAATCTTCTGTTTTCGATTGTCATCGTTATTATAAATCTAAAATTTTTTTCGTGACCAACTCACCAAGTTGGTCGAAAAATTCCCACAATATCAGCGTTTTCTAATTTTGAGCATAAAAAAAGGACCCCTTTCGGGGTCCAAAACCAACTTAGTGAGTTATCAAAATTTATTCATTTTCTTTTATGGTGCTACCTAATTCGCTAACACCTGCTCTCTTACAGATGCTGTTGAAATCCTGCACTGAAATTCCCGGCATATTCTCCATGATACGAATATAGGTTTTATCCGGGTCATGATAGTAATCCAACTTATTCTTTGACTTTTCAAAAATCTTTTCAGTTATACGAAGGCTCAACTTCAAGCCTACACAAATTGCCATAAGAACATCCGTACCCATATTGTTATATTTGTCGTTTTTTATCTTCCCATGATAATTTTTGTGAAGTCCTGTTTTATCGTTGAAGGCTTCTGGATAATTCCATTTTCTATTTTCCATCAAATACCACAGGCATTGGCATAACGTACTTGTAGGGTCACCTAATTTTTTCATAAGTTCTATTTCTTCTGCTTCGTCATAAACGGAAATGTACTCATGAAATGCATCGTAAACTTCATCGGGTTCATATGCAAAATTGGCCTGATATTTTGGATGAAATGTCAATATACGCTGGTCAATACCTTCCACACGATGCAACACAGAAAAACCAAGCAAATCCTTCGATATATTTCTGTATGCTGTGTACTTATGCTCACGGATATTGATTGCGCATTGAGCCAGTTTCTTTTTTGCCTTTGCTGTTAAATGAAGCTCACCTTCATCTATCAAAACATATTGCTGCTCTGCAAGAACAAAATAACCGTCTGCGTACACAAACTTTCCACCACGAACCCACTCCCTTAAGGATGAGTCTTCAGCCAAAAGCTGATATGCTTCAAGCGGGGTTAATGCCACCAGTTCTTTGCTTTCGGTTATTTCTGCAAACACCGCATCAAAATCATTGAAATCCCGGAGTTTATCAAGCAGTCCGACCTCTATCAAACGATACTTAACTGAAACACGTGATACAATAAAAAAACTGCTTAAATCCTCAATCAAAGTATCGCAAGAAGGCACTATATCATTTCGGGGATTATGATAATCCGATATCAATTCAAGAGTTTTCTTCTTGAACATTTCAAACGGCATCAATACCCTCGGTGCTAATCTATGTGCCTGCCACTCCAGCCATTTTACTTCATTTTCTTTCGTCTTTTTTCCTTCTGGAGGTTCAAAGAATGTTTCAGACTGTCGGCACATAATGGGATATAATTTTTCTGATGCAACGGCATTTTTCAATGCCAAAATTTCAAAATACATCTTATCCTTTTCCCAGTGAAGTGCCTCGTGAATGAGAGTATTTCGCTTTGCACCTTCTCCGTAAACCGCCTCAGAAGCGGGGTCAATCAGTATCGTTCCTGCCGGAAAACTTACAGAACGAGACTTACCGTTGTCGGTATCATATACATCAACTTCTCCATCCAAAAGCAAACAACAGCCAAATATATCAAGATTTCTCGAAAGAGACACCTCCTTGACTGTTAGTTTGGCTTCTTCAAGAATCTTCTCAACGGGAAGTGGCATCGGAGTCAGGAGAGCCTCTTTGCAATGTTTAGTCAAATATTTAGTTGCATAATCATCCAGGCGATTTTTTCCAAGAATCAAGGCTCCTGTTTTTCTGTTGATATCATAGATATCGCTCGATGTCAGCTTCTTCGTCATCTATATCCGATTCTCCTTTTTCCATGTAATCAAGTGGCATGGTTGCTAACAACTTCTTTGCTTCGCGCCATGTTGGGTAATACTGCTCTACCAAAGCATGAAATCTGTGCGTGTGGTTTTTCTCCAACAAATGCACCAATTCGTGGACAACCACATACTCAAGGCATTCCACGGGTTTCTTTGCAAGTTGTAAATTAATCCAGATCCTTCGCTTGTCAATATTACAGGTTCCCCAACGAGTTCTCATATTTTTGATACGAATTTCATTCGCATGAACATCCATTTTCTTTTCGCAACTTGCTACAACAGTATCCAAAACACGGCTCAATTCTTGCCTATACCACTCGATAAATAATTTTTCTTTTACCTCCGTGGATGTCACCTCTGGTACCGTCATCACAATTTTAGTAGGTGTTTTTACAATCTTCTGCTGCTTACCCTCATAAATAACCTGCAAACGGTATGGTCTGCCCCATAGATAATGAGACTCCCCGGATACATACTCTCTTTTACTTTGACGCTCTTGCGCCACCATTCTGTCTCGAACCTTCGTTATCTCCGGTAGTTTTTTGAGGACAAATAATCGTATATCCTCATTATTCAGTTCTATCGGAGAGCTGACGGTTACATCGCCTTCCGGCGGGTTGACTCTGATATACAGATTTTTGAGGTTACTCTTTCTGATAATTTCAATTGTCAACCCGCCGATTTCCATTTCTTCTTTACGCATCGTATTCTTCCTGCCTTTGTGCAATATCGAAGACATTATTGGTTTCTTCGGTTGCCCTGTCTTCGCTATAGCTATGAAGCAATAATTTCTGATAAATAGCAAGTCTTATACGCTGCTGTTTCTGGAAATTTCTTTTCCATTCCGGTCGAATCGATACTCGGATTGCTCCATCGACATCAATCGTTAATTCAACATTCTGCTCAAAATAATCATACAACGCTCGTCTTGCTGCACTATCCTTGACCTCATCTGGATAACTGCCACTGGTTTCAGGATGCAAAATTGCCTCTGCCAATTCAACAACCTGTCGGAGATATTCCTCGTAGCTCATAGCTTCTATCTTACGCTGCATGATGATTTTCTTCAGCATTTCGGACAGTTTTCCATAATATACGCTATTTGAACTCATCTTCTTAACGATCTCATGCTGCAGGTTGTTATCGATAGTTTCAGCCTTCGCCTCATTGTTACCAGGCAGGTCTTTCACCAAATCAGCAGGAGTCGTTGTTTTTCCCTGGAGAAGCAACTCCACAAGGGACATATTTCCGAGTTCACTCACTACTTTGGTATCTTCCGCACGGATATATGTGTCCAAGATGTAACGCATATCTGCCTCATACGGTTTAAGGTCGATATAGTCACAGCTTGCCAGCTTAATCATTTCTTTGATTTTGTTGTAGCCGGAGATTTCTCCACGCAGATGATTTACATCATCCTCGGTGTAGTTATAATCAGAAACCAATCTGTCGCAGCAATTTGCAAAGGAACGAGAAAGAGCCGCTGTTAAAGCGTACAGAGTATCTCTCCTTGCAGTATTTTCATCACTTTCACTGTCATCACCGCAGAAATAATCGATATAGTCGGTATCAGCTTGTGGCATTGGAACATTCTCAATCAATGCCTCAAGGGAAGTAAGTGTTCCTTCCAGTTCAGACTTTGCTTCATCGTAACGATTCTTAATGAGGCCCTCAACATCTTCCTTATCGTATCCGTCAAAAGCCTCGGTCGTGTAATCTGCAACAGCAAGCTGCACATTACGGAACAAATCCATGTAGTCCACAATATATCCGTAATCCTTGTCTTCGCCATCGGGTCTGTTGACACGACAGATAGCCTGGAACAAGTCATGGTCACGCATGGACTTATCGATATAAAGATAGGTTGCACTTGGAGCGTCAAAGCCAGTCAGCAGTTTATCAACCACAATAAGCAGTTTCATCTGCGCCGGCTCATGCTTAAAGCGTTCCTTTGCTTCCTTTTCAAATTCAGCGAGTTTCTTTCCGCCAAGCATACGCTCATAAATAGCCTTCTTGTACTCGTCCTCACTTGCCTGGTTAGGATCAGTTGTTGCCGTTCTTACACTCTGCGTGGTAGGCTCATAAGAAGTCACCACCGCACACTTGGTGAACCCCATACTCATGAAGATTTCCCAATATCGGCATGCTTCATAAATACTGTTAGCAACAAGCATAGCCGTACCACGATCCTCTTTGAGTCTTGGTTTCAAACTCATATCGAAGACAATGTCGGAAGCAATTTTCTCCAGACGCTGCTTGGAACTATACAGTTTATTGATGGATGTCCAACTTTGCTTCAGCTGCTGTTTTGCACGTTCGGTTAATCCATGCGTTTTATTTTCAAACCACAAATCCACCTTATCTTGGCTGGACAAATCCTGATCAACGTCTCTTGCCTCATAGCGAAGGTCAAGAACTACACCATCCTCTACGCCTTCATCAAATTTGTAGGTGTGGATGTATGTACCGAAAGTTTCCAGGCTCGTCTGCTTGTCAGTTTTCAGAAGGGGAGTTCCCGTAAAACCAATCAAGACAGCATTCGGCATCAGCACTTTTACAGCCTCGTGCAACTTACCGGAATTGGTACGATGGCACTCATCAATGAATGCCACAATATTTCCCTTTGCACTGAAGTCCTTCGGTAGGTCTTTCAGCAGTTCTTTTCTGTACTGGTCGATATCGGATTGATTTCCGGCGTTATGTCCGTATTTGTGAATCAGCGAACATACGATAGCATCTTCGTTTTTATCCAAAATGGAACGCAAGTCAGCGCAGCTTTTGGCTCTGCGAACCTTTTCATCTACATCAATAAACAGGCTCTCAATCTGGTCATCCAATTCATCACGGTCTGTGATGATTACAACACGGCTGTCATTGACATTTTCGATAATCCACTTCGTAAGCCATACCATAATGAGAGACTTGCCGGAACCTTGAGTGTTCCAGATGATGCCGCCCTCATTTTCAAGAATACGTTTCCTTGCAGCAATGTTGGCAAAATACTGATTGTGTCTTGTAACCTTTTTGATGCCTGCATCGTAAATCACAAAATCGTGGATAAGAGACAAAAAGCGTTCCTTATGACAAAGGGAAATCACACCGTCTCTCAAACGATTAACTTCCTTGACCTGCAGGAGTTTCACATCAGCAGACAATTTGTCAGTTGCTTTCTTATCTTCCTTCCATTTCAGATAATACTTTTCAGGCGTATCGGTTGTGCCATAGAAAAGGCCTTCTGCTTCGTTGCCTGCAAACAGGAACTGCGCCGTGCTGAAGAAATTCAGAATGTTTTCTCGCTTCTGATTCTGCAGCATCTGGCGGATACCTTTTCCGGCACTAACATAGGAACTCTTCAGTTCAAACACACCAAGGGCAATACCATTGATGTATAGCACCACATCGGGACGTTTTCTTGTCACCTTATCGAAACGCAGGACAGATACTTCTTCTGCTACATAAAAATCATTTTCGTCAATTTTATCCGCATCCCACTCGATGTAATGAACGGTCTCTCGCCGCCCATATTCATCTTTTACACCTTGGCGGCCATAACGGAGCAGTGAATACACGCTGCGATTGATTTGATAAAGAGTATCAACCTGGTTGTTAACCTTGCTCAAAAGTTCACTGATGGCAGTTTTAATCTGGTCATCACTGTATCCTCGTTTTTTGAGGTTTGCTTTCAGCAAATCTTCCTTGACAGGAGTATTATCAATGTCTTCCAGGTTGCCAAGGTAAGTGTAGCCGAGGTCATCAACCAACCAGTGTAGAACTCTTTTCTGCAATTTTTTCTCTGCATCTACAGTTGCCATCTTGCGCCTCCTTACTTAGTCAAACGGACGCGACCTGTCAGCAGGTCATCCATTGCGCCCTCTCTAATCTGAATCATTTTTTCTCGCTCTGTTTCCAGATCTCGTATTTCTTCGTCCATTGCTGTCAATACCGCAGCAATAGCTTCTTGTTCTTTCATATCAACAGGTATCTCAAACTCAAAATTTTTTAAGTCCTTTTGATACAGATGCTTTATGGTAGAACCTGCGGACAGCGTGTCAATAAACTCTCTGAAAACAGAAGACTGCAACACACGGAATAGAAATGCAGGTACAAGGCGTGAGTTTGTTCTGAATACAAACACACCACTGTTCAGTGTGGCGGGTTTATTAAGTTCCGGAACAATAGCTACCTTGCCAATAGTGCCATCCTTAGTTACCAGAACATCATTCTCGGAAACTTGGATATTGGTATCCATATCATAGCGTTCCTTGGCAACATACGCAATGTTGTCCAGGCTCACAGTTCCATTACTGAAATCTGTACCACCAATCAAATAACTGTAGCCACTTCTCAGATATTCGTGTTTTTTTAAGCCTTGCCATCCGATTCTTGCCTTTGGGATGATGACTTGGTTAAAAGTCACAGGTGTCCAATCATCAGCATAACCATCCAGGCGCGTCTTTTTTGTGATTAAATCTTCCAGAGCACCATCACGGATGCCCTTTTTCTTCTCAATAAGTTCTGCAAGGTCATTAATGTAGGCGTCAAACAGAGAAAGAGTACGGGCAATTTCTTCTTGCTCCGGCTTGTCAGGTAAATGTATTTCTGTATCTAATATGATGCTGTTGTAAAGTCTTTGAATAGTTGTCCCTTCCAGCGCATTCCACGGAAAAGAACGATAAAACCACCACAAAAACTTTCTATCGATTGCATCCTTATCCACTTTCAACCAGACAATATTGGAATCTTGGAAATAGGAATCTTTTCCATCAAAAATGACGGTCTTTCCAATAGTTCCGGCTGCAGAAATTAAAACATCTCCTTTTTCAGGATAAGGATACAACAGCTTGTATTTTTCATACAATTCTTGTGAAATGTAAGCATCAGCTTTGCCACCAAATGTGCTAATTTTATAAAACGGAATCGCACCATATGCTTTGGTTTGGCTTTGAAAAATACGACGACACATTTGAATGTAGCCAATATCTCTCAATTGCATCGGTGTCCAATCAGAAGGATAAGTTACCATTTGTACCCCATCCTTTCCAGAGCCGATACTACCGCTGCTCTTGATTTCGCAGTTCTGTCCTCAATCTCACCAAGGGTGTGTTCATAGCGCTTCGCAATCAAAAGTACCTTGGAAGAAAGTGTATTCAACACCTGCTCAATTTCATCGCATACATCCGACGACAATTTTGCCATCCACTTCATATTGAAAAGAAGATTCTTGATTTCTTCATCGGTCAGTTCCGCATATTTTGTCACCAATTTTTCATCAAGTGCTTTACGTGCTTCTTTATATGCCTTGTCCACGGCATCCTTCTCGGCATACTTCTGTGCGTAAAGTGTCAATGCCGCATATTCGTCTGCATAGATTTCCGGCACCACAGCACTCTCAGCAGCAGCCTTCAATGCCGCTTTCAGCTTTGTCTTACCAAAAGTACCATTCTTGTTGCGAATATCAAACTCACCCAATTCAGGCACTTCTCGGATAAGAGCCTCCATCTCAGGAGTCTTGCCTTCGTCAAACAGAGCCACAAGCTGTACCATAGCATCCATAATGACAGAAGTCTTCTTGGCATCCAGTTCCTTAATGCGCTTATTCAGATTTGCCTTCGGAATGCTGTCGCCCTTCTCATTGAGAGCCTCTTTCAGAAGCCCTTCATCTCCGGACTCTTCTTCACGCATTTCATCCAATTCCGCTTCAAGCGCTGCCGACTGCTCCATCAACGCAGTAAGTTCTGCAAGTTCCTCTGCAAAGAAAACTGCCTCCATAATTTCCTTCGGAATCAAGGCACCCTCAAAAGATTTCACCTTGGTAGTATCATCGACTTCTACAGTTTCTCCACTTTCATCCTTCTGCTTTTTCTTTGCATATTCGTAGTCAATTTCTCTTGCAACCGCATAACCGCCTGCTTTGATAGCATACACATCATCCTGCAACTTTGCATTCCAGTAATTCAACAGACAGTCATAAACATCATAGTTATCAAGCAGCCTTGCCTGTTCATATGCCATACGAAGCATTGTCGCAATCGTGCGAATAAGTTCCTTCGGATTGGTGTCGGCATCAATGCCAAGGAGAATATCCTTAACTTCCACCTTCCACTGTTCAAAAATCTCTTCTGTTTCACGCTTCTTTTCATCAAGAATGCTCTCGTCCTGGCTGATAACACCTTCAATCTCACCAGATGCAAGGGCGAGTGTATAAATATTATGCACTTCATCAATGCAAGTAAAAATCTCCTGCTTGAGATCAGGTGCGATAGACCACAGTTTCTTAAGCGAATCAACATCTGTTCCCGGAATACCACCCTTTAAGTGGGCAGCAATATTCTGCGGAAGCGTATCATCAATTTTCGGGATGTATCTCGGAATGTTCAGATTGCCTCCGTTTTCATCCAACACATCGCTGTATTTCACAAAACGAGAGTATCCCGGAATAATGTCTTGATTGATGAAGGTCTGAACAATTTTCTCAATATCCTGTTCACGAAGTCTATTCTTGCTACCATCCTTCTTAAAGCCACGGCTGGCATCAATCAGGAAAATACCTTCTCTTGTTTCCGCATCTTCCTTATCAATGATGATAATGCAAGCGGGAATTCCTGTACCATAAAACAGGTTTGGCGGCAGACTTACAACGCCCTTGATATATCTTTTTTTCAAGATTTCAATACGGATAGTTTCCTCGGCATTGCCTCTGAATAAAACGCCGTGAGGCATAACAATACCTGCTTTACCTTTGGTGTCCAACGATTTCAAAACGTGCAAGAACCAGGCATAGTCGCCATTCTTTTCAGGCGGAATGCTATACCCATCAAATCTCTTATATTTATCCTCACTCGGCTTAATCCCGTCCGTCCAGGATTTATCGGAGAAGGGCGGATTCATTACGATGAAGTCAAATTTCTTCAGTTCGTCAAACTCATCTTTGTACTGCGGCGTGGACAGCGTGTTGCCACTCTTGATTTCGCCAGTACCCTTGTTGTGCAAGATGAAGTTCATCTTTGCCAAACCTGCGGTATCAGGATACTTTTCCTGTCCGAAGATAGTCACAATGGAATCACCGTTTTCGTCCACAGGTGCCTCATCAGCAGACCTAATAAGAAGGCTGCCACTGCCTGCGGCCGGGTCATACAATGTCCATTTCTTTGTCGGCATCTCCTTAATATTGCCAATGCCAATCAAACGAGCAATAATACGGGACACCTCACTCGGTGTATAGAACTGTCCCTTGCTCTTACCGGATTCCTGTGCGAATTTCATCATGAAATACTCATAGGCATCACCGATAATATCATCGCCACTTGCACGGTTATTTTTAAAGTCAATCGCAGGATTCTGGAATACGGCAATCAAGCCGGAAACCTTATCTACGAGTTCTTTACCGGAGCCTAATTCTTCCGGGTTATTAAAACTGACATCAGGAAGGGAACCTTGCAGACGGTTGTCCTCAAGGAACTTCTGGATAATCTTATCCACACGCTCGCCTACGTCACTCTTGCCTTTTGCGGCAATCAAATCTTCAAAAGATGCACCCTTGCTAATAGTAAATTCAGCAAAAGGTTGTCCCTTATATCTATCAGACACATATTTGAAAAACAGCAGAACTAACACGTAATCCTTATAACGTGACGGCTCCACACCGCCTCTCAGCTTATTACAAGCCTCCCAGAGCATTGAATACAATTCAGATTTCTTCACAGCCATAGCCCTCTTTTATCTCCATTCTAATAAGTTATTCTTTAAAACATACGCTATTATTCGATAGCACTCTTTCCGCTTTTTACCCACGCATCTAATTCAGAGGATTTAAACTTCCACTTCTTTCCGATTTTATGGGCAGGAATACCTGTGCCTTTTTTTATCCAGTCTCTAACTGTAATAGGCTTAACACCTAAATATTCTGCGGCTTCTTCAATGCCTATCCATTTGTCATTCATCATTTCATTCACTATTTTCACCTCGTCAAATGTTGATGGTTGCAAAACTCCTTTTTATATTATATCACCATTTCCGCCTGTTTTCAATAGGTTATATAATGTTTCTTGATGTTTTGTGATATTTCAGACAGAGAAACCATAATAAAAAATCCGAGAGCCAGAAGAATACCTCCAACTCTCGGAATGTTATGCTTTCAAGCCATCTCAATATTCAGTTGCTTATAAATATTTCTTGAACGCTTTCTTCATTTTGATGGCCATGTCCATCATCCAATCAAACTGCTCCGACCAGTCATCCCTGTTATCGAAATCAACCGTTTTATATACCAGGATGCGGCTTGCCTTCTTCTCCGGCAGTTCGTTCCACTCAAGTTGCACTCCCATCTCGCTTTCAATTGCAGCCTTGTTGGCATAAAACTTGCGGTACAGTTCTTTATCATCAGAAATATACCATTCCACAAGAGCATGGTTGTACTTCCTTATTTGAGACATACTGATGTGGCAAGCCGATGAGCCGACACTGAATGTCATCCAATGGTCGGTACTTGCTTTCCTTTTATTGAACTGCTTTGCAAATGCATTATTTTGGAATGCATAGTCATTAAAGGCAACCCAATAATCGTATCTTGCCTGTAGCGTAGGGGAATTGCTGGTATTACGCTTGATTTCCTTTGTCCAGTCATTCGGCTTTTCTACAACCTCGAACTTAACGGCAATATCAGAACTGCCGATTTGATACAACTTGATTTCAACAAGGAAGAACGCAATATTCTCATCGGTATGATTGTTCAGCCATTCGATGGCAGCACGATGTTCTTCACGCGCTCTCTTAACAACCCAAATTATAATATCAGCGGATTTACCGGAAGCATACGTTATCAATTTACCTAAATGGTCATGGTTGGTATCTTCAAGCTGATTTTCTATAATGATTTTTCTGTCAGTTCCGGTCTCCGTTGCATAAATGTCTACATTGAAATCTCCAACGCTGGACTCCGTCTCATCAATGGTGATTTCCAAGCCAACGGCATCCGCCAGTAACGCAAGATTGTCTTCTTCCGCAAGCCAAGGAGTAAAGTCCAATGCTTCATGCGGCCAGACCTTTCGTAAGTCTTTTATTTCTTCTAATTTCCCTAAATTTATCATGGTACTGTTCCTCCTTGTCGCAAGACAATCACCTTATCCACTCAACTCTACACAAAATCATCTTGTCAACTCAACACTGCCCATTTTCAACCTGTCAACTCAACCCTCGTTTTCTCCAAGGCAGCACCCCTGCAAAATGAAAAAATCCGAGAGCCGGAAGAATACCTCCAACTCTCGGAAATGCCTTGTTTTCAAGCCTTTTTCGGTATTTACTTCTGTACTTTTGACATCAACACTACGCACTCCACATGAACCGTATTCGGGAATTGGTCCACCGGCCTTACTTTCTTCAACTCATACCCATGCTCACATAAAAATTTCAAATCCCTCGCAAGTGTTGCAGAGTCGCAGCTTACATACACAATCCTTTCCGGCTGCATATTCACCATCGTCCAAAGCACTGCCTCTTCACAGCCTTTCCGCGGCGGATCCACTACCATCACATCCGCATGCGCCGTCTCCCCGCCATGCGTTTTTGCATACTCTTCGTAATATTTCGGCAATACTTCCTCTGCCTTGCCCACATAAAATTCCGCATTCTCAATCCCATTCAACTTAGCATTTCTCTTGGCATCTTCAATCGCCTGCGGTACGATCTCCACTCCATAGACCTGACCTGCTTGTTTTGCCAGGAACAAAGAAATCGTTCCGATTCCACAATAAATATCCCAGACAACTGCTTCATCCATCCCCAAACCAGCATATTCCAATGCCAGCCCATACAGCGTTTCCGTCTGCATCGGATTCACCTGATAAAATGAAAGCGGTGAAATCTGATACTTCACATCTCCAATATAATCCGTAATATACTCCTGGCCCCACCAAAGCCGAATCTCATTCCCCATGATCACATTCGTCTTCTCGCGATTGATATTACAAGTAATACTCGTCATTCCCGGAATTTTTACAAGTCGCTCTACAAGGACTTCCCGTTGAGGAATCGATTCCCCGTTGAGCACCATGCAAACCATAATCTCCTCCGTGCGAAATCCATATCGAATCAATACATGCCGTACAAGCCCTGTATGTGTCTCTTCATCATATGGCTCTATATGAAATTCCTTCATAAAGTCCAGTATCAATTGCATAATCTCTTGATTCTTAGGTACCCCAAGCGCACAGTCAATGTTAGAAATAATCTGATGCGTCCGTCCCGCATAAAATCCCGCAATAACATTTCCCTCTTTATCCTTTCCTACCGGAAACTGTGCCTTATTCCGATAATGAAACGGCTCCTCCATCCCGCAAATCGGCTCCATAACCTCCTGGAGCAATTCCGGCGCAAATCCACCGATACGCTCCAGATTCCCCCTAACCTTTCTCTCTTTGAACGCAAGCTGCTTTTCATACGACATTTGCTGGATTTGACATCCTCCACACTGACGTGCTACTGGACATTTTGCCTCCACACGATCCGGCGATGCCTCCAATATCTGCATTAATCGTGCATATCCATAACTCTTCTTTGCCTTCATGATTTTCGCTTCAATGAAATCACCAATCACCGTATCCTTCACAAACAATGTATATCCATCTACCTTGCCGATACCCTCACCATTCACTCCGATATCATCTATCTTTAATCTCACTACATCATTTTTCTTCATATAAACTCCTTTCAACACCACCCTTATCTGCAAAACGAGACAGGCTAATTCTTAATTAGGGACGTAGCATTTCCAAGAAAGTCTACGTCCCCAATAAAATTAAATACTTGTTTTTCTTAAATTGGATTCAAACAACCGATTGTATCCAAGCCAGTCTTTACTATCCTTTTCTTTGAAAATCTCTGTCAATGTCTGGAACTTTGCATCCGTACAATCGGCGTGATTCAGAGCCAATGCCTCTGCAAGCGCCGGTTTCTTCGGTGAGCCAAATTCCAATTCACCATGGTGTGCGATGATGCAATGCTTCAATTCACTTGCAAGTTTTGGTGGAAATCCATCAATCGAACGGATTGCCTCATCTGCCATCTCTACACCAATTATTATATGCCCCAAAAGCTGTCCGTCATCGGTATAGTCATTCTCCGGAAAACTGGAAAGCTCTTTCGTCTTCCCAATATCATGGAACAATGCCGCCGCATACAAAAGATCTTTATTAAAAATAGTATATGCATGTACATAGTACTCACACAAACGTACTACACTCAGCGTATGCTCTAAAAGCCCGCCGGAAAATCCATGATGAACGCTTTTCGCTGCGGAATGCTCCTTGAACCTCTTAATAAACGCTTCATCTTCCCGAAAATAATAATCCACCATTTTCTTAAGATACGGATTCTCAATCTTAGCCGCATAAGCCAAAAGCATCTCATACATTCCATCTACACTCTTTTCTGTTGTCGGCATATAATCCGCCGGTTGATATTCCCCTTCCTGACACTTATGAAGCTGCTTGATGTTTAACTGCAGATTCCCATTATAGCTCGTCACCTCGCCAAATACTTCGATAAAATCCATTTCCTCATATTCTGCAATTCCCTGTGAATTCGGGTCCCATACCTTTCCGTCAAGCGTCCCCGTCTTATCCTGCAAAATCAAATTATCATACGGTTTCCCGTTCCTTGTCTCGGCAGAACGTTTCCCTTTGCACAGATAAATCGCTCTGATTGTCTCACCTTCATGTAACGTGTTAATATATCTCATTCCTTTTCCTCTTTCTATGATTTATTCTTTCATTTATTCTTTACTTCCGATCTCAACCTGAAACTCTACTGCTTCATAACCGGTATTTCCGGTACGTTTCCCTCGGAAGATAACTTTCGTTCCAACAATCTGCTCCAAAAGATGGGTATGATACCCTTCCAAAGACACAATTGGCGCCTCGCCCATCTGCATAAGCACATCGCCGCTTTGAATCCCTGCCTTCATCGCCGGAGAATCCACCATAACTTCTTTTACATAAATACCGTCCGGTATCTTCTCGCTTTCTTTGATATCTTCAGGTACTTCTACCGCCATGATTCCCATATACGGCACACTCTTCCCATTGAGCATCAATTCTATCTCCTTCTTAAAAGAAGAAATCGCATACGCAGATATCAGCTGCATATCCTCTCGCTTTTCCAAATCTGGTTTGATCATTCCTACAATCTCACCATCAAGATTAAACAAAAATCCGCTTCCGCTTTTTTCACCAGTAATATCCGTTGTCATATATTTATATGCATGATCTGGAAGTGCCTTCGTATTATCAACCGTACTGATCAAGCCATATCCAATTCCTCCGGCATATCCAAACGGCTTTCCCGCTGCGATCGTCACTTCCTCCGGCAAAGTCAAAGCAGAATTACCAAGCACTACCGTGCAGATCTCATTACGCACCGAAGTCTCGATCGCACTCTTTTGTACTGAAAAGACAGCAATCCCCAGATTTTCATCTTTTTTCTTAAGAGCACCTTCACATGGCTCCTGCTGCATAAATTTCACCCCGATACGTCCGCCCATTTTCAATACCGAACTATCTGCAAGAATCAATACTTCCTGCTCATTATCTGCTACGATCGCTCCTGCCACACTCTGGCTTTGTATATAAGTATCCCTTTGCATATCCGCTTCATTTGCATATGCGATCACTTCTGCGATACTCTTTTTCGCCTTCTCTGCTTTCTGATGCAAAGCTCCCTGAAACTTTGCATAATTCTCCTTTGTCAGTTTCAGTGTTTCCTTTTCCTCCCCGGTACCGTCGTTTTCCGCTCCTTCCCCGGAATTCTCGGAATCGTCAGTACTCTTGGAAACCTCGGTATCACCCTTCTTGTCTTCTTCATCCAATCCCAGCGTGATTTCTTCCACTTTTTTTGCATATCTCGTCTGTATCCATGGTTGAAGCGCACCAAAAACAAGACTTGCTGCCACGCCAAAGATAAGGCCATAACAAATCACCCTTACGGCTTTCGCTGCAAGCTGCTTCCTCGTCATCGAATTGTCCTTAATCACTTCCTGAAGAAAAGAGTACTCCTCCGAAGATGTTTCCTCAGACTCCTCAGATACTTTTGGTTTTTCTTCAATATCCATTGTTTTCTCTCCCTTGGTTTCCTATCTCATTATATCGTATTCACATTTTTTCTTCAACTGGCACTGTAAGAAATTCCTTTTCTTTGTTATACTAATCATGTAAAATAAATCTGGGTGAAAAATTATGAACAAAAAAACATTATTAAAATTAGAATACGATAAAATTATAGAACTTTTAACAGAGCAGGCGTCTTCTCAAGGCGGGAAAATGCGCTGCCAGAAATTAAAACCAAAGACAACACTGGAAGATATTGAACTTTTGCAAGAACAGACTGCCGATGCATTTACACGGATCGTCCGCAAGGGCCGCCCTTCCTTTGGAAATGTCAATACTGTCAATGATTCCTTAATGCGTCTTGATATTGGCGGGGCTCTAAATGCCGCCGAACTTCTTCGCATCTGCAAATTACTGGAAAATACTGCGCGTGTGAAGTCTTACGGCCGCCATGACACAGTCGACGATAACCCTGACTGCCTTGATATTTTCTTTGAACAGCTGGAACCTCTGACGCCGCTTTCCTCACATATCCGTCAATGTATCATTGATGAAGATGAAATCAGCGACGAGGCGAGCAGCACATTAAAATCCATCCGAAGGAATATCCATGTGATCAATGACAAAGTACACTCCACATTGAATTCCCTCGTGAACGGAAGCTATCGCACCTATCTGCAGGATGCGATTATTACGATGCGCGGAGACCGCTATTGCCTTCCTGTAAAAGCAGAATACCGCAGTCAGGTAAATGGTATGATCCATGACCAGTCCTCAACCGGTTCTACCCTTTTTATTGAACCAATGGCAGTCGTAAAACTAAATAACGATTTAAAAGAACTATATGGCAAAGAGCAGGAAGAAATCCAAATTATCCTTGCCTCGCTCAGCAACGAGGCCGCTGCATATACTCAGGAAGTCAAGACGAATTATCAAGCCTTGACTGAACTGGATTTTATCTTCGCAAGAGGCGCCCTTGCTCTATCCATGAATGCAAACCGACCACGATTCAACACCAGTGGACGCATTCATATCCGGGAAGGGCGTCATCCATTACTCGATCCAAAGACAGTAGTCCCGACTACCATCCGCCTTGGCGACACTTTCGACTTGCTCATTGTGACCGGTCCAAATACCGGAGGAAAAACTGTTTCCTTAAAAACAACCGGACTATTCACTTTGATGGGGCAGGCAGGGCTGCACATCCCTGCTCTCGATCGTTCCGAGCTTGCGGTATTCGAGGACGTATACGCAGATATCGGTGATGAACAAAGCATCGAACAATCCTTAAGTACCTTTTCTTCACACATGACCAATATCGTTTCTTTCCTCGAAAAGGTAAATGAACGTTCCCTGGTTTTATTCGATGAACTAGGTGCCGGAACCGACCCTACGGAAGGAGCCGCACTTGCCATTGCCATCCTGGATTACCTGCATTCCCGCGGTATCCGTACCATGGCAACTACACATTACAGTGAATTGAAAGTCTATGCACTTTCCACCAAAGGCGTGGAAAATGCCTGCTGTGAATTCGATGTAGCTACTTTGCGCCCTACCTATCATCTGTTGATCGGAATTCCTGGAAAAAGCAATGCCTTTGCCATTTCCGCTAAATTAGGGCTTCCGGATTATATTATTGAAAGCGCCAAGACACGTCTATCCGAACAGGATGAATCTTTTGAGGATTTACTTACCGATTTAGAGGTCAGCCGGCGCACGATCGAAAAAGAGCGAGAGGAAATTGCTTCCTATAAGCTTGAAATTGAACAGCTTAAATCCAAGGCAAAAGAAAAACAAGAACGCATCGAGGAACAACGTGAACGTATTTTAAATGACGCACGCGAAAAAGCCAATAATATTGTAAGAGAAGCCAAAGATTTTGCCGACGAAACAATGAAAAATTTCCGAAAATTTGGCAAGGAGAACGTATCTGCCGCAGATATGGAACGTGAACGCGAACGCATCCGCAAGGAGCTTTCCAAAAATCAGCCGAAAATACAGTTGGAGACCAAGAAGCCGAAAAAGCAATACAAACCTTCCGATTTTCGCCTCGGCGAGTCCGTAAGGGTACTCAGCATGAATTTGAATGGAACCGTAAGCTCCAAACCGGATGCCAAGGGCAATCTGTTTGTACAGATGGGCATTCTTCGTTCCCAGGTCAATATTTCCGACCTGGAGATCATAGAAGAAGCACCGATTTCCGCCAAGCAGTTTACCCGCGGTACCTCTTCCCGGATGAAAGCCGGAAAAACCATGTCCATCAGCCCAGAGATTAACTTGCTTGGCTGTACGGTAGATGAAGCGATTGCTAAACTGGATAAATATTTGGATGACGCTTACATTTCACACCTCAATTCGGTACGTATCGTCCACGGCAAAGGTACCGGCGCTTTGCGTGCCGGAATCCATAGCTATCTGCGCCGTCAGAAGCACATTGCTTCTTTCCATCTTGCAGAATTTGGAGAAGGCGATGCCGGTGTGACCATTGTGGAATTCCGCTAGCAGATCCCATTCGTAAACAATGCAGATAATTTTATAAAAATGTAAATACAGGAGACGTAACATGACTACTAAGCAAAAAATATTAATTGTAGATGACGATGAAAATATTGCAGAGTTGATTTCGCTTTATCTGACCAAGGAATGTTTTGACACCAGAATCGTACATGACGGTGAAGAAGCGCTTCAAGCTTTTAAAGAATATGAGCCAAATCTTATCTTACTCGATCTGATGCTGCCTGGCATAGATGGCTATCAGGTATGCCGTGAGATTCGGCAGAAATCTTCGACCCCGATTATTATGCTCTCCGCCAAAGGAGAGGTATTTGATAAGGTACTCGGCTTAGAATTAGGTGCGGATGATTATATCATCAAACCATTCGATTCCAAAGAAATGGTTGCGCGTGTAAAAGCGGTACTTCGCCGTTACCAGCCATCCAGAAACGACACCTCTGTTTCCAAGGGCAAATGCGTAGAATATCCGGGTATTGTAATCAATCTTACAAACTATTCCGTCCTTGTAGACGGCGAGCATATTGATATGCCGCCAAAAGAACTGGAACTTTTGTATTTTCTTGCCGCCTCACCAAACCAGGTATTTACCAGAGAACAACTTCTCGATCAGATTTGGGGATATGAATATATTGGCGATACACGAACCGTCGACGTACACATTAAACGTCTGCGCGAAAAGATAAAAGACCACAGCACCTGGAAATTAAGCACCGTTTGGGGTATCGGTTACAAGTTCGAAGTAAAGTAGGAGGCATATATGATGAAAAACACGCTTTACTTAAAATTCATCATTCTCTATGTGATCTTTGGATTCTTAAGCGTATTTACAATCTCGCTGTTTTCCGGAGAGATTATCTATAATTCTCTGGAAGAATCCACAGCAGATGCGCTATACACGCAGGCGAATCTGTTTTCCACAAAGTATCTTCCCAAATATTTTTCCCAGGAAGCTACACTTGCGGATACCACCCTGCAATTAGACGGACTAAATAGTCATCTGCATGCTTTTGCATGGTTTATTGACAGAGACGGTAATATGATTGCCTCTTCGCAATTCTCCTCCGCGAATCATGCTCCGTCCCATATCAAAGATTTTAACCCGCTAGAGAGCACCGAAAACAACCACGGACCTTATCTATTTGGAGACTATCATGGATATTTTGAAGAGAATGTGATTACCGTTGTCGCACCCGTAACCTCTACCTTCTCCACCAGAGGCTATCTCTTGCTTCATAAGCCGGTATCCGATATAACTAAGCAGTACAACTCCATCGTACGCTCCATTTATCTCATGTTTTCGCTAATTTACCTGTTTAGTTTTCTTATTTTCCTTGGTATTCATTTTCTTATTTATCTTCCTCTTCGCAAAATTACAGAAGCTGCAAAACAGTACGCCTTGGGGAATTTAGACTATGAGATTCCGGTTTATGCCGAAGATGAGATTGGATATCTTTCTGCATCGTTAAACTACATGTCTTCTCATCTGAAAGATATGGAGGATTATCAGAAAAAATTTATTGGAAATGTATCCCATGATTTTCGTTCTCCCCTGACTTCTATCAAAGGATATATCGAAGCTATCTCGGATGGTACGATTCCACCACAGCTTCAAGAAAAATATTTGAAAATCATTTTATTTGAGACAGAACGCCTGACAGAACTAACTCATGATTTGCTTACTTTGAATGAATTTGATACAAAAGAACTCCTTCTTAATAAAACTATATTTAATTTGCATGAAGTCATCAAACCCACCGCGGCAAGTTTTGAAGGACGCTGTACTACCAAACATATCACGATCGAACTTCGTTTCCCGTCGAAACCACTTTTTGCGTTTGCCGACCGAAGCAAGATACAACAGGTACTATACAATCTTTTAGATAACGCAATCAAATTCAGCCCGGAAGACTCTTTGATCACCATAGAAACAAGCGAACGAGGCAATCACCTTTTCGTCTCTGTCAAAGACCATGGCGTTGGCATCCCGAAAAACAGTCTGGGTAAAATCTGGGAACGTTTTTATAAAACTGATTTTTCACGCGGCAAAGATAAGAAAGGAACCGGACTTGGATTAGCCATCGTAAAAGAAATTATACAGGCACACAGGGAAAATATTAACGTTGTAAGCACCGAGGGTGTTGGAACCGAATTCATCTTCTCCCTGCCAAAAGGAAATACAGATACGTAAAAAGAATGTGCGAACTTTCTTATATCATAAAAAAGCAGTAGCAGTTTAGTCGAGTTGTTATGACTAAACTGCTACTAAAATTATGCCTCGTATCCGTTCGGATTCTGGGACTGCCATCTCCAGGAATCTTCACACATCTCATCTAAACCTCTTTGAGCTTCCCAGCCAAGTTCTGCTTTTGCTTTTGCAGGATCTGCATAGCAAGCTGCAATATCGCCAGGTCTTCTGTCTTTGATCTGATATTTGATTTCCTTACCGCATGCCTTTCCGAATGCTTTTACCATATCCAGTACGGAATATCCATTGCCTGTTCCAAGGTTATATACACATACGCCTGCTTTTTCCTCGATTTTCTTCAAGGCTTTTACATGTCCAAGAGCCAAGTCCACTACGTGGATATAATCTCTTACACCTGTTCCATCATGCGTATCATAGTCATCGCCGAATACTCCAAGACATTCCAGTTTACCAACCGCTACCTGTGTAATATATGGCATTAAGTTATTTGGAATTCCCTTTGGATTCTCTCCAATTGTTCCGCTTTTATGTGCTCCAACCGGATTAAAGTAACGAAGAAGTACCACATTCCATTCCGGGTCTGCCGTATGGAAATCTGTCAGGATCTGCTCTAACATAGATTTTGTCCAGCCATAAGGATTTGTACACTGACCTTTCGGACATTCCTCTGTAATCGGTACAAACGCCGGATCTCCATATACTGTCGCAGAAGAACTAAAGATGATGTTCTTTACTCCAGCTTTTCTCATAGCATCGCAAAGAACTAAAGTTCCTGCAATGTTATTGTCATAATATTCCAAAGGCTTTGCAACAGACTCTCCTACTGCTTTCAATCCCGCAAAATGGATCACTGCGTCAATGTCTTCCTTTGCAAAGATATCTGTCATTGCTTTCGCATCACGGATATCAGCCTCATAAAATTTAATCTCTTTTCCAACAATCTTTTCTACACGTTTCAAAGATTCTTTACTGGAGTTACAAAGATTATCTACTACAACCACATCATATCCTGCCTGAATGAGCTCGATACATGTATGGCTTCCAATATAACCTGCTCCCCCTGTTACTAAAATTGCCATTTCCTTATACCTCCTGTTTTCATTTTGAACACTTTATTATTTATGTAAATAAAAAGTTCTCTTTTATATTATGCGTATTTTGCTACTATTGCATTCATGGTATCCCATTTTTCTTCCATGTCTTTTACAAGCTTAAACTGCGTGCGGCATCTGTCTAAGTTATGGCCTTCTCTATGAATTTTAAAGTAATGGTCTCCCTCAAGGTAATCTGTGAGGAAACGCATACCGCATTCAAATGTCATAACCTTTGCGCCAACCGGAAGCATCTCAATCTCTTTTGCTGTCAACTTTCCGTCACAGCCCTCTACAAAACCTTTGGTATAGATATCAAACAAATCCATATCGCAGGAAACCTTAGAAAGATCCTGTTCATCCTCTGCAGCAGTACTTGCTCCAAAACGGATGGAATCGCCAAAATCATTTACAGCAAGCCCTGGCATAACTGTATCAAGGTCGATAACACAGATTCCTTTTCCTGTTTTATCATCGATCATAATATTATTAAGCTTTGTATCATTATGAGTTACTCGCAGCGGCAATTCGCCTTTTGCCTGCATATCACCAAGAATATTTGCTACATCCTCATGTGCAAGTACGAAAGCAATCTCGTCCTTTACGAAAGCAGCGCGGCCGCATACATCCGCCTCTACTGCTTTCTTAAACACTTCAAAACGTGCTTTTGTATCATGGAAACCTTTAATTGTCTCATGAAGAGTATCTGCCGGATAATCCGCAAGTAATCTCTGGAAATTACCAAAAGAAACTGCACTCTGATAAAAATCATCCGGTTTTTCTACCTGATCATAGCTTGTCGCTCCTGTAATAAACTTATAAGAACGCCAATATTCTCCCTCAGAATCCACAAAATACGGTTTTCCGTCCACTGTCGGAATTACATTCAAAGTCTCTCTTTCCGGATCTCCGCCATTCTCGATAATACGCTCTCTTAAATAAGAAGTTACGTTCATAACATTTTCCATCAAAGCTACCGGCTCTGTGAAAATAGATTTATTCATGCGCTGTAAAATCACTTTTACTTTTCCTGTCTCAGGCACATCAAATACAAGAAGATGAGTATCGTTAATATGTCCGCTTCCGTACGGACGCTCCTCTATTAATATACCTTCGTATTTAAAATTAGCAATTGCCTCTTCTTTACCTCTCATCTGTCCCATGTTATGCTTCCTCCCATAATTTTTCCGGATATAATCCTTCATCTTTCAATTTCTGAATAGCAGCCACTACAACCGGCTTATCTTCTTTGTATGTTACGCCATACCATTTATCTTTAGATGATAATACTACTACAGAAGCCTTGTCTTCTTCAACCAGATCGCTGACCACACTTGGAAGGAAATATTCGCATTTCATCGGATTCACTTTAAGTCCTTCTTCCAGGAATGCAGGGAAACCTGCTTTGATTTCATCTAAAATACTTCTTGTAAAGCCCCACATATTCATGGAAACAAGAGTTTCTCCCGGGACTTTTGTCCATGTAGCGCCATCATCTTCCGTAAATGCGATGCCATCTTCACGCTGTTCGATTTTCGTTCTTTCTGTAATAGCTGTAAGCTCTCCCTGTTCATTAATCTCGCAGATACCACGTGCAACATGTCCATTCTCTGTCACAGTATTTCGAAGCTCATACCCTACCATTGTATAGCGGTATTTGTCATCATCCTCATGCGTAGAAAGATAATCGTAAATCACCTGAAATGCGTCTTTTCCATAATAATCATCCGCATTGATAACTGCAAATGGGCCATCCACGATATCAATTGCACTTAAAACTGCATGTGCAGTTCCCCAAGGTTTTACACGCCCTTCCGGTACCACGAACCCTTCCGGCACATTGTTAAGATCCTGGAATGCATATTCTACTTCCATCACCTGTTCCATGCGATCTCCGACTGCCTCTCTGAAATCCGCCTCATTCTCCTTTTTAATAATGAACACTACTTTCTCAAATCCTGCCCTTTTTGCGTCAAAAATAGAGAAATCCATAATGATATGTCCTTGCGCGTCCACAGGGTCAATCTGTTTGAGTCCACCATAACGGCTTCCCATTCCGGCTGCCATAATTACTAATACTGGTTTTTTCATTACCTAAACCTCCTCTTTCGCTATCTCTAGTTTCTATTTTATTCCACAGCTCTTAAAAAATCTTTAGCTGATAGGATTCTTAATTTGTACTATTTACTCTTTTTTTTTGCATTTTCATTTTGCTTTCTTATGGTAAATGAGTTATGATAATATCAGAAGATTTAATTAGGAAATGAGGCGATACAATGTCATATACAGGAGTAACTCTTGACGAACTCATTCAGATAAAGACGCTCTACAGTGTACATTATTTTGAGTATATGAGTGATTTTTCATTCGGAGGAGAATCCCACGATTTCTGGGAATTTATCTATGTTGATAAGGGAGAAGTAGGAATCACTGCCGATACAGCTAAGCATATTTTAAAAAAGGGTGAAATTGCATTCCATAAACCAAATGAATTCCATGATGTTACTGCAACAGGCTATTCTGCTCCGAATTTAATCGTTGTATCTTTTCAATGCACCAGCCCTTATATGTCATTTTTTGAAAACAAGATCCTGAAAATTGAGCATCCGGAAAGGCAGCTGCTCGCCAATATCATTCTGGAAGCCCAGAACTGCTTTGAAGGTTCACTAAATGATACCTATCAGACAACTCTGATCGAAAAGCATGATGTTTTTGCCGGAAAACAGCTCATCCGTAATTATCTGGAACAGTTTTTGCTTCATATCATCCGCCGATATGACCATACCAGTTCTCTGTACAAAGATCTGGCTAAAACACCGAAGGCCAGTGTAGACAGCGATATCTTTGACCGTGTGACCGCATACTTAGATGCCAATATCCGCTGTAAACTCTCCATTGACCAGATATGTCGTGCGAACCTAATCGGACGTTCACAGCTTCAAAAGCTTTTCAATGATAAAACCGGACTGGGTGTGATTGACTATTTTTCCAAACTAAAAATTGAGTCTGCAAAAGAGTTGATACGCATGAATAAGATGAACTTCACTCAAATTTCCGAGTATCTAGGGTACTCTTCCATCCACTATTTCTCAAGACAGTTCAAGAAAATTGCTGGCATGACACCATCCGAATATGCTTCCTCAATCAAAGCATTGACAAACAGAAAATTTTAAGTTTCGTACTATAAAACGCGGAGCGTTTTATGATACAGGAAAGTACGAACTTTCCTATATCATAAAAATAAAGCCGGGGATGATTTCCCCCGGCTTTGTTAATGCTCTAAACTACTTATATTTTCTGTTGTAAAGGAACAATAAGGTTAAAAGTCCGACCAAACCTACCAGTTCCATCCCAAGTCCTGCAAGGGAAATGTTTTTCTGCCCTACAATAACTAATCCAAGGCATACAACAAATACAATAGCCGCTATGATACCTTTAATTGTATTATTCATTACGATTTCCCTCCTTAACCTTTCAGTCCGCCGAGAGTCATACCCTCTGTCAACTGTTTCTGAACTGCGATATAAAGAAGCAATGTCGGAAGCATTACAATTACGAGACCGGCATACATGATACCATAGTTCGTTGCTGTTTTCTCAACTGCCATAAGGTTCTTAAGACCCATTGCCAATGTTCCGTGTTCTGACATCAATGTGTAAGCGATGATATACTCATTCCAGAAAGACAGGAAGTTAAACAAGATAACTGTAATGATACTTGGTTTTGCCATCGGAATCATGATACTCGTCATTGTCTTAAAGTATCCGCAGCCATCAATATATGCAGCTTCCTCAAATCCTTTCGGAAGTGTCTTAAAATATCCGCTCAAAAGGAAGATTGTAAATGATAAGGCACTGGCCACATATACAATTGCCAGAATCAATCTGTTATCTAAGAAAAAGCTTACTCCCAATGCTTTATTCGCACCACTTAACATTAAGAAAATCGGTACTACGATGTAGTTGATGTTAATAAACAAGCCTGCCATGAATGCAATATCAAGGATTTTTTTGCCTCTGAAATCGAATCTTGCAAGTGCATAAGATGCAGGAAGCGCTACAATAAGCAATAAAATCAATGCCAATGCAGTTACAATAACAGAGTTAATAAGGAATGAACCCATGTTAGCATCTCTGAATGCTACCTGGAAGTTCTGGAAAAAGAATTCTTTCGGCAATGCCCAAGGATTCGTACCCTCTCCAATAAACTCTGAGTTTCTTTTCAAACTCGCCATAAATACCCAAGCAACCGGTACAATAATAGAAACTGCAAGGACGACAAGGGCAACGTATGTCAAAATTTTACTAATAATTCCACCAAATGTTGTTTTCTTCATTTCATTCGTCCTCCTTCCTAGAATTGTAAGATTTCACGTTCTGTAATCTTATTAACGACTGCTGACAATGCAAATGAGAAGATAAATACAACTACAGAAATTGCCATACCATAACCGTATACACCGTTACCGTAAGCCTGTTTGTACATGTAGTTAAGGAATACTTCCGTCTTGCCATTTGGTCCGCCGTTAGACATGATCTGAACGAACAGGAAGCTTAAGTTAATTGTACTAATAATGTAGAATGTTAATGTCTGACGAATGTTGCTCCAAATCAATGGCAATGTCACTGTGAAGAATGTCTGAAGTTCTGTTGAACCATCCAAGGAAGCTGCTTCATAAAGGTCTTCCGGGATAGCCGCCATACTAGCCATATACATTACCATATAGTATCCGATTGCCTGCCATACAAGAGCAAAAATGACTGAATAAATTACAATATGCGGATCTCCCATCCACTGACGTGTCAGAAAATCAAGCCCTATTGCATCCAAAAATGTGTTTAAAAGACCAGTACTTGGATTGTAGATTGCTCCAAAGATACCAGCAATAACTACAATACTTAAAATATTAGGTATGTAGAAAATAATACGGAAGAAATTTTTCCCTTTAAAACTTCCTCTGGACAATAATGCCGCAAATAAAACCGCAAGCACGATTGTGAAAATTGTTACCATAACAATAATCAGAATGGAGTTCTGCATTGCTTCAAGGAAATATTTATCCCCCATCAATGTCATAAAATTCTTCATTCCTACAAATTCTTTCTTATTTGTAATCCCACCCATGCGGTACAGTGACATTCTGAATACATTAATTGTCGGATAGAAGATAAAAATCGTAATCAGAAGTACTGCCGGAGCTAAGCAGGCAAAGACAAATCTTCTCTGCGCTTTATCTCTATTCATAGCCCTCTCCTTTTCTTTCTTGAAACAAATCCGGTGAGCCGTTACAGCTCACCGGACATTTTGTACCTAGCTATACTTTACTCTTTACTATAGTATATCCTATTTGTTTTCTGCTAATTTAGCCCAAGCATTTACCAATTCTTCCTGCCACTTCTCAACTGTAAGTTCACCTAAGCTAACGGATTCGATATTTCCATATACAGTTTTGTTCATGTCAAATCCTTCGATTGGCTGTGTTGTAGCCCATTTACCAGAAACTGCTGTACAATTTTCTGCAAATACATATGTATCTTTAATTGTTCCTTCCGGAAGCGCCTCGTAAGCTCCTTTTACTGGAGATACGATCGGAGCCGGAGATGTTTCACCTGTCTCTTTGTTTGTTGTCTCATTAGCTAACATTAAGTCAACTACTGTATCAGAGTACATAAATTTGATAAAGTTTTTAGCTTCGTCCATGTTAGGAGCTTCTGCCGGTACCCAAATCTGCTCTGTAAATGTGTAAACAGCATTTGTTGTATCGCCTTCGAATTTAGGTGGTGCGATCATGCCCCATTCCATTGTAGCTGGAGTAGACTCTGCCATCTCTCCGATTACCCAGTTACCATTTGGCATAAATAATGCTTTTCCATCGATTACTGCCTGCTGATTCATCTTGAATCCACCGTCAGCATTTGCATTCGCTACTGTATCTGCCCAAAGATAATCTTTGGAAACTACTTTTGCGATTGTATCAAGAACTTTTTTACCTTCAGTGGATGTCCATGTGTCTTTGTCATAGTTAACAGCTTTTCCATAGAAATCCATTCCGCCAGCCTGAGCTAACATCTGATATACTGTTGCATCGAAATATCCTGATGTAGGGAATGTAAATAATGCTACACCTTTTGCTTTTGCCTGTTCGCCTAATGCAAAGAATTCATCCCATGTTGTAGGAAGCGCATATTCTTTACCTTCGCCTACTAAAGCTTTGTTGTACCAGAATCCTGTTGGTGTATAGATAAACGGAGCAAGATAAACTTTTCCGTCACCATATGGAGCTGCGTCAGCACCTTCTGTGATACCCTCTACTAATTTTCCTTTTAATTCATCATCAAATACATCTGAAATATCAGCTACAGCGCCTTCTTTTAACATTGTCTCTGTGAAACCGCTTGGCTGTCCTAAGTTGTAATAAACAACATCCGGGATATCTCCGTTCTGGAAACTCTTTGTAAGATCTTTGTCAAGCTGTGAAGAAGTCTGAAGTTCAACTTTAACCCCTGTCTCTTCTTCGTAAGCCTTAGCAATTTTTTCCCAGATTACTTTTCCATTACCGCCTTCAAATGCTGCAAGCTTCAATACCTTTTCATTGTCTCCATTGTCTGCCGGCTTATCGCCACCCTCTTTTTTACCACAACCTACCGCCATAGAAGCTACCATAGCTGCTGATAACAAAAGTGCGATAATCTTTTTCATTTTCATAATCTTTTACCTCCTTATTATTGTTGATTATGTTCACTCTTTGGTATATATCTTAGCTTATTACTGTCATTTTTTCTATATATATTTTGCGCTAATTCTTATATATCTTGTTTTTCACCCAGAAATCATGTGAATATTTCCGGGTTTTTTGTCGAAAATCATATTATCTTTTGTTCATAATACTAGATTTCATACCAGAGAATTCCGTTTGCCTCAAGCTCCACGTCAAATTTTGTTCCGTCTCCTCTGTATACGGTTGTGCTCTGCGGTTCATATGTATTATTAACAACGCAGTATTTTCCATTTTTCACATAAGCATGTACTTCTACATTAAAGTTCGTGCTGTACCATTTGTGCAGTTCATTTTCATCATGTGCAGACCAAAGAATCGCACGGTACAAAAGACGGCTGTTCTCGAAACTGTATGGAAGACCGCTGATATAAACAGTTCTTCCTTCTCCAAATTCATTTACGGCAAGCTGTACTTCTTTATCAATCTGTTTTAAAATCGTAGTTCCTTCCAGTGCAAAGATATTTTTCTTACCCTCGCCAAAGTCGATTGGTTTTGTACAATCTTCCATAATGAAATGATCGTGCTCATCCCAGTTGTATTTATCTGTGCCTAAATTAAAGCCGTTCTCTTTTTCCACACCAAGTACATTGGCAAGCTGGAAGTAACGTCCTTCCCACTGACATGCAGATGGTTCGCCAACACCGATGAATCCGCCTCCGCTGTAGATGAATTTCTTGATTGCTGTGATAACTTTCTCGTCGATCCAGTTCTCTCCTCCACTGTGAGATGTATATGCATCACCTACATTGATAATTACATCAATATCATCTAAGATTTCCGGAGTAGCTCTGATATCATCAAAATTAATAAAACGAACATCAAACGGAGCGCCGGAAAGCGTCTCTATAATTCCTGAATAAGAGTAGTTTTGTTTTTGATATAATGCATGGTGAACCATGTGATTTCCCCATGCCCTCATTTTACCCCATGTATTCAATACTGCTACCTTCTTGATACAGTATGGTGTTGTGCCTTTGATGTTTTCATATAAGGTACGGAATTCTTGACATACGCTTTCTACATAATCAATAAATTCCGGGAACTGTATTGCAAGTTTCAAATATCCGCCGTATCCTATTCTGTCGATTGGCTTTCTGAGAATTGCACGACGTGCAGTTACCCAGTTAATCTTTGCTTCTTTTACCGGATCTCCCCCTTCATGGAATGTATCCGGGAAGAAATATGGTAAAAGACGTCCTTCTGTATATTTCACACCTGGAATATCGCTGATCAGACGAAGTGTAGCTCCATTTCCAACACTTCCTACAACTGCGTCCAAACCTACACTCTTGAATTCATCAAGGAATGGCTCCATACCAATCCAGTGATCGCCAAGGAACATCATCGCTTCTTTTCCAAGCTCATGAGTAAGATCTACCATCTCTTTGGCAAGTTTGGTAACTTCTCTTCTCTGGAACTGCTGAAAATCCTTGAATTCCTTAGAAATAATACGATACTGATTATTTAAGTAACCCTGATCGATAATGAATTCTGGCCTGAATTTATATCCAACCTCTTTTTCAAACTGTTCTAAAATATATGGACTTACAGATGCGGAATATCCATACCAGTCTACATACTTCTCTCTTGCAAGTTCATCAAATATAAGCGTGAACTGATGGAAAAATGTTGTATAACGAATTACATCTATATGCGGATTGTCCTCAATATATTTACGCAGACGGCGCATTGTAAACTCCTTCGTCTTTGGCTGACGAACATCAAAGGTAATCTGCTTCTCCACATCTTTCCAGTCATTTACTACTGCATTGTACATATGTACCGGATCCCACATAATATAAGCAAGAAAACTTACTGTATAATCATGGAATGGTACTGCATTATGAATGGTTACATCACCGGTCTCATCACTATAATCCCAGTCAGATACCGGAACAATCTCTCCTGTAGTACGGTCAATAACTTCCCACCATCTTGTAATATCATCATTGGAATTCACTTTCAGCATATCCGGATACAAATGATCCATCAAATGAATAGAAAGTTCATCTGATACTGCATTGTGGAATGAAGTCATGATATACATCTGCTGAATCTCATCCGGGTTCGCCTTCGCCCATTCATTATCTTTTCTTGTTGTATAATATGTAGAATATACTTTTGCATCTACATGACGTAATTCTTCCGGATAATCTGTTCCGTCACAGTCACGAATAGCATCTGCTCCCCATCTTTTTACAAGTTCGAGAGTTTCCGGTACTACGTCCACATCCGTCGGTATCGTCACTCTGCCAATTCTGCTATCATTACTCATACGCGTCTCTCCTTTGCACAAAAAAATATTTAACCCTTTCTTTAAATATAGTAAAATTGCACTTATTACGCAACGTCTTTTTTGTTAGCAATATTATATATCTTGTCTTTTTCATGATTTAATGTTAAAATCTCTATGTTCTTAAATAAAATCAGGAAAGGATTTGTCCTATGTCTAATATATGTTACACTTTAACCGAACCGTCAACGTTTCCTGCGTCGGAACAACTTTTATATATATCTTCTTCCATGTATGAAAAAGATTGGAAAAGTATGTTCCATTCACATAGTTTTGCAGAAATTTTTTATATTATGGACGGAATCGGTTCTTTACAAGTTGATGAACAAAAATATCCTCTAAAAACAGATGATATACTCATCATCAACCCTAATGTCAAACATACCGAAACGTCCTCTGCCGACCACAAGTTATCTTATATCGTGCTTGGCATCGATAATATGAAATTTGATTTTACTACTCAGAATGGATTCTGTATTTACAATAATGTATCGAAACACTATCCATTTCTTCCTCTTTTAAATCTGATGCTGGAAGAAATAAAACAAAAAGATGAATTCGAAGAAAATATCTTACGCAGCTATCTATCTATTCTGCTGCGGAAGATAAAAAAAATGACTGATTGTGCTCTCACATTCCACTGCAATACGAACGTTCCAACAGAATGCGAAACCATCAAGTCCTATATCGATTCCCATTATCAAGACACACTTACCTTAGATGGTTTGGCAAAACTGGCTCACTGGGACAAATTTTACTTTTCACATATGTTTGCCAAAACCTACGGTATCGCTCCAATCAACTATCTTCTGGAACGAAGGATCATACATAGTAAAGAGCTCCTCAAAAGTACCGACCTGAGTGTCTCCCAAGTTGCACAGTCCACTGGTTTTTCTTCTCAAAACTACTTTTCACAGGCATTCAAAAAAAATACCGGAGAAACACCTCTCCAGTATCGAAAACGCCACATACGTTAGATAAACTTATGATATAGGAAAGTACAAACTTTCCTATATTAGGAACACAGAATGTGCTTCGCACATTCTTGCGCCTGCGGCGGTCGCATACGACAACTTCATTGTACGCCGCAGTGCACATCCCGCGGAGCGTTTTATGATATCGGAAAGTACGAACTTTCCTATATCATAAAAAAAGGCTGACTCAAAGGAACTACCCTAAGAATCAGCCTTATATTTTGATTAATCCTGAACGTATGGCATCAAAGCAATATGTCTTGCTCTTTTGATTGCTACTGTAAGAGCTCTCTGATGTTTTGCACAGTTTCCTGTAATTCTTCTAGGAAGAATTTTTCCTCTTTCAGATACATATTTCTTTAATTTTGCTACGTCTTTATAATCGATTTCATTATTCTCTTTTCCACAGAATACACAAACTTTTTTTCTTCTGCGTCCGCCTCTTCTCTTCATTGGAGAATCTGGTCTGTTACCTTTTTCGTAAGCCATTGTCAATACCTCCTGTTTTGATTCCTCCGGCAATTGCCGGATTCCTATCCTACACAATCAATCGTACTAATTAAATGGTAATTCTTCATCAATTCCGTCCGGAATATTCATAAATCCATCTCCCGCATCTACACTTGGAGCCGGTGACGGAGCAGGGGCTGCTGCTCGGAAACTGCCGCTGTTCTGATCACTTGCGGCTTTGCTTTCTGCAAATTCCTGTTCTTCCACGACAATATCTGTTGTATACACTTTCACGCCATCTCTGTTCGTATAACTTCCGGTCTGGATACGGCCTGTAATCACAATACGGATTCCCTGACGGAAATATCTCTCAGCGAATTCTGCTGCCCTTCCAAAAGCTACGCAGTTGATAAAGTCTGCGGTTGCTTCCCCATCACGTTTAAACCTACGATCCACAGCTAGTGTATATCTCGCTACTGCAGTTGCGTTCTCTCCTTGCGAATAACGCACTTCCGGGTCTCTTGTAAGACGCCCCATTAAAATTACTTTATTCATACGATTTATCCTCTTTCTTAAACTCTATGCTTCCTGTTTTACGCATAAAAATCTGATTACATCATCCATGATGCGAAGTCTCTTTTCGATCTCGCTTGGAGCTGTAGTTTCAGACTCGAAGTGAATGAAATAGTAAAATCCTTCTCTCATTTTCTGAATCTCGTAAGCTAACCTTCTCTTACCCCATTCATCAACGTCTGTCACATTACCGCCGAAACGCTCTATTAAAGCATTCACTTTTTCGATAACCTGTGCTCTTTCATCATCTTCGATCTTAGCGCTGACAACAACGGCTAATTCATATTTGCTCATTCTTTTTACCTCCTTATGGTCTCTGGCCCCTGTACCTGGCAGGAGCAAGGAATAATATATCACAATTAGCTATGTTAGCATAATTGCCGCCCTATTTCAAGCTTTTTTTCTGATTTCTTTCGTGTTTTTCTCCACGGTTTTACGCGGAATCATAATCTGATGCCCGCATCCTATGCATTTCAACCGGAAATCTGCACCAACCCGCAAAATCTCCCACTCAAAGCTTCCGCATGGATGTTTCTTCTTCAATTTAACAATATCACCAACTGCATATTGCTCTGCCATCGCTACTTCCCTGCTTTCTTCGTCCGGACTCTTACACCCTGTACCAGAAAACGTTCATCATCTCTGACATTCGTACATGTAGACAGACTGATTATTTTCGAATCCTTGTCAAGCTCCACATCCATCTCGTATGCAGAAGCTTCCTTTGTATCCTTTATGTACTGTTCGAACTCCTCATCCGTAGCAAATGACATCGTATAACTTTCCGATGTATCCTTCACCACGCCAGCCGAATAAATCTTATACATGTGCTCCATACCATCCGGTGTATAGATAAAGAAGTATGGATTTTCCTCCCAGAACTCTTTATCTTTATATTTTAGAAGCTGCGCAAACATCGTCTTATTTTTCATATTATGCCCATACATAATCGTATTACGGTCCGTAAAATCATCCGAATTATCTTTGTCAACAAAAATTGTACCAAGCTTATTCGTATTCACCTCGAATGTCTTCGTCAGATATTTATCGTTATCTTCTCCTTGCACAACCGGATAGTTGATCTCTGCCGGCTCTTCAAATCGAATCCACGCGATCACATCTTCATTAATTTCTTTCAAAGAGTCAAAATCTACAGTAAATCCTTCCTTTTCATCTCCTTGCATCGCAATTTCCTGAATCTTTGTGTATTCCTTCTCTCCCTTGTCATACTCCGAATAAATCTGATACAACTGGTACCCGGATACCGCAAATACTCCCAGTGCTATAATGAGTATAATTGTACTGAAAATACCTGCACTTGCTCTTTTTTGTTTTCTTCTTCCCCTGTGATATCTTTTTTGTCTCCTGCGTTTTTCCATTATGTCATACCCCTTTTTGTATTTCTCTAAGCGCCCGCTCTTGTTCGCTATACTTCCTCTATCATAGTTTTTTTCACGCCTGCTGTCAAGAATGCATACACATTATATCTATACTTTCTCAATACATTTTCCGCTCTGATCAAGTTAATAACTCTAACACATGATAAAGATCTAGGATTCCATACCCCCACTCGGGATTCGGATACTGCCTAAGCCTGCTTCTCCTGGCTCCTCTGACCATATAGTTACGCACTGTATTACCACTGAATGCTCCATCATTTCCCTTTACAATCGCCCATTCAAACAAAAGTGCTGCCGCCCCTGTCGTATATGCCGCCGCCAAAGACGTACCGCTTCTCACTCCATATCGCCCATTCGGAAGAGGTCCCCTAAGATCTACTCCCGGCGCTGCAATATCCGGCTTGATATTCATATTGGGCGTATACCCCCGACTCGCCTCCAAATACAGACTTTCATTTTGCGTATTATATGCCGTTACCGAAATCACATCCTTTGCCACCGCCGGCGTCGTCAACGTCACATCCGGACTAGAAGCCAAAAAATAAGTCTCTTGATTGATTAACGGCGTTACTGGCAGCCACATATGAAACCCGCTTCCTTGGCAGCTGTCGCTTAACACTTGTATCCGCCAAATTCCTTCTACTGGATTCAGTATCCTTAAAAAAATCAATGTTTCCCCTGTCTGACGTTCAATCGGTACATAACTCGCCTCAATTACTGTATCCGAAAATACAAAAGAAAGCCTCTGGAACATCAATGTTCTGCTTTTCACGATTTCTTTTTGCTCCCCGGATGGAGACTCTATAATCATGGAAAATGGATTTGGTGCATTTCCCCAGAATTCCATGATGAATCCTTCTCTTTGCCCGACTTTCAACTCTACCTGTGCATATCCTTGCTGCGGTTCTACCCGCCCCTGATAATGATGCCTTTGATTTCCTTCATTTCCAATTGCCGCTACCGACACATTTCCCACATAACGATTCATATTGTTCAAAAACAGACTAATCGGACTTTCTCCCCAATGCGATCCCAGGCTCCCGCCCAAACCGATGCATACGGAAAGCGGCATCCCTAACATTTGAGCGCAGGTAATCGCATACTGAATGCCAAACATAATATCATTTTCCTGAAACACTTCCGCTCCCTCCGGAATCAGATACAGCTCTCTTAAATACTGTTTCATCGGTTTTAACTTCACTACAATAAGCGTTGCCTCCGGAGCCGTTCCTGAACTATCCTGCTCTTCGTCAAGGTTTCCCGCAGCAATTCCCGCAAGAAATGTTCCATGTCCGTTCTCGTCATAAGAGGGCACTATCTGCCTTGGTTCCTCACTTGCAAGCGCAGCATCTATCTGCTCCTTGGTAAAATCCTCTCCATAAGGGACTATCTCAGAAACTTTTGTCGTCGGAAGACTTTGATCCCAAAGACAGGCAATCCTGCTCGTTCCATCTGGATTGCGAAACGCCGGATGCTCATAATCAATCCCGGAATCAATGATTGCCACGGCTGTTCCCCTCCCCCGAAGTCTTAGATAGGGATGATTGTGAAGTCTTGATATTCCAGATGTATTCAAACTTTCTAAACTCATATAGGTGTAATACTTCGGTATCGCTCCATAGCTTTCAGCGGTGATGCGAATAGGTACCTCCTTCTGGATTTCACTGTAAACTACCGCATAATTTTCATTAATTACCTCAAATCGCTTTTCCGAAATCGCTTGTTCAATATAACCGACTGGCCCTTGCACAAACTCACTATACTTTACGATATAATCAGCATACCTCTCATCCTGCGCCGGTACAAATAGTGTTTCATTTTCTGGCATACTATCCTCACTATGCTTTCTTGTTTATTATGCATTATGCAAAAATAGCCGATTTTATGAAAGAATTTCTCATATACGGCATCTAATGCAAAAAAAAAACTTGGAGACATGAACGCCAACGACATTCATATTTCCAAGGTCTTGAAAAGGCGCAGGCCGGATTTGAACCGGCGGATACTGGTGTTGCAGACCATTGCCTTACCACTTGGCTACTGCGCCATCCCTCTTATAAGAATAACATATGCTTCTAATAAGAAAAGTATACCAAATGGTATTTTTTTCGTCAATAAATTTTAAGATTACATCTGCGTTTCTTTTTTTTCATCTTCTTCCACAATTTTTAGAAAATCTGCTTCTTCTTTCTTCAGCTTCGGAATAAATCTGCTGGCAAACTTTCCCCTGCCTCTTTTTTTCACATAAAAGTATCCTATGATCGAAAAAACTATCGCTCCGATGAAATTTACAAACAAATCCTCCATCGTATCCAAAAGTCCAATATCAAGATAACCTCCTAATCCTAGCTCTTGTCCGTTAATAGTCACTTCCTTGATATCCTCTATCGTTACTACTTGCGTTCCGCCAGCAGGATCAAGCATAACTGTCGAAATACTGTTTACTATGGTATCTTTTTGTGTATCCATTCCGAAAAATGTATCCATACCACACTCAAAAAATTCCCACATCACGCCAATCGTCATAGAAAAGCAAAATGCAACCACCGCCATATAAAGCGGAGAAAGTTTGAACGTAATTTTCTCATTGCGATTCAGAATATCTACCAGCGAAAATCCAATCGCAGCCGCAAGAAATCCGTTCAACGTATGCAGCATAGTATCCCAGTTTGGAATCCTCGTGTAATATGAACCTATCTCTCCTAAAATCTCTGCCGCAAATATGAAGATCAAAATAATAATCTCCAATGTCGTAGGCAACTCTATCTTAAACTCCATCTGGATAAAACTTGGCACAAGAAGTAACACAAGCGTTAATATACAATAAAATACATCTTCATAGTTCCGATTTAAAATCTGCAATATCATGATAACAATTACAAACGCCCGTAATATCAAATATACTGCAAATGAACTTTTATGTTCACTAACCTCCATTTTCATCGCTTTCCAGCGATTCTTTATCTTACGCAACATAAGATTCCTCCCATATACATAACTACAATTTCGATCTGCCACAACGCGATCCTTACAAAGTGTTTTTAGTTCATAAAAAACACGTCCTATGAACTAAAAAATCGCAATCAGAAAAGACTGCGATTTTTCTTAGAGGCGCAGACCGGATTTGAACCGGTGGATACTGGTGTTGCAGACCATTGCCTTACCACTTGGCTACTGCGCCGTATTCAATTATGCTAAACCATCTTAGTTCAGTAATGACTCCTACGGGAATCGAACCCGTGTTACCGCCGTGAAAGGGCGATGTCTTAACCGCTTGACCAAGGAGCCTTATCCTTTTCTCTCTTTGAATATTTTTTAATACTCAAAACTCCCCCTGTTGGACTCGAACCAACGACAACTCGGTTAACAGCCGAGTGCTCTACCGACTGAGCTAAGGAGGAATATGGAATGTATATAAGGGATGTTCGCTCAACTAAATTCGCTTCCGCTCATGAAGGTTCGCGAACTACTTCGCACTAAGCTCATGCTTCCTTATCAGTCGCATTCACTAAGTTGCTTTCCGTATATACCTTCAAAACCACACACAATCGATATATCAATTCTTATCTTCTATCTTTTCTTTCATCCTTGTTCTTCTCTTTCACCTATCTGCCTTCTTGGTTATGCCCTCGACCGATTAGTAACAGTCAGCTCCATGTGTTACCACACTTCCACCTCTGTCCTATCTACCTCGTCGTCTTCAAGGGGTCTTACAACTTACGTTGGGATATCTCATCTTGAGGGGGGCTTCACGCTTAGATGCCTTCAGCGTTTATCCCGTCCCGGCTTGGCTACTCTGCCATGCTCTTGGTAGAACAACAGATTCACCAGCGGCCAGTCCACCCCGGTCCTCTCGTACTAAGGGCAGCTCCTCTCAAATATCCTACGCCCACGCCGGATAGGGACCGAACTGTCTCACGACGTTCTGAACCCAGCTCGCGT
>ERZ808029.218-NODE-218-length-45795-cov-29.274509_pt1 | contig 45795 bp, 38 predicted proteins | sample MGYA00380185_ERZ808029 | MGnify/ENA primary metagenome ERZ808029 (study PRJEB31490, sample SAMN06133404) | mouse gut metagenome | isolation source: M2_3 | host: mice | place: China: Chengdu | collected 2015-05 ... | reverse complement strand
GTATAACAGATACCGCCACTTTTGGCTACCTTAACCCATCGTCTAAAGCCAGTGGGATTGCGGTAGCCTTATTTCAAACTTTCACAGATTTTTAAAATTTCCTCTCTTGGCAAATCTGTCGCGGAAACCATATACAAACAATTTTCCGTTTTCCATACTGCTCTTATCGTTCCTTCTTCTTTATAGCACAACTGTCCTTCTTCTCCCAACTTCGGGTATGATTCCTTGACGATGTATTCGTTGTCTACAGCCATCAAAAGACCATCTGTAATCTGATCTTGCTGTACGAACACAGACCTGCCTTGCTCTTTATTTTCATAACTTAAGAAAGAATGGGTGTCTCCTACATCTTCTATCGCAAGTTCATATCCTTTTGGAATATATTCGGGATACAGCGGTACGAATTCCCCAACCTTTTCTTCTTCGGAGGAAAACAGAAATTCAGTATAACTTTCATAAATGGTTTGCACAAAATCATATAATTTTTGCCGTACTGCTTCTACACTTAAGGAAACCGTGAGTGAACTAATGGTGACAATACTCAACACTGCCGCCACACGTCTCCACGTTGTCACCGGAACGCCATACTTTTCCTTCTGCCTTGCTCTTTTTAAAAGTTTTTGCATCCGCTCATAAAATTCTGCCGTAAATTCATGCGCAATCTCCTGTTCGGTTGGGTATGTATCCAACAATTTTTCCTCCAAACCAGGCATATAACGGTATAAAAGTTCATCTGTGACCTGTATTCTATCCATTCATATGCACCCCCGCATCTTCAAGAAGCTCCTGCAAGAGTTTCTTCCCTCTTGCCAGGCGCTGCCTTATAGTTCCTTCGCGCATATCCAGGACATCTGCAATTTCCCGGTTGGCATATCCCCAGCCGTATTTGAGCTGGAAGATCTGCCTGTAGGTAAACGGTAGTTTCAAGATGGCTTCTTCTATTACTGTAATTTGGCTTACATTTACTTCCGCCGTAAAATGATATTCCCGTTCCACCTCTTCCCAGGTCTCATGGCTATTTCGTTTTTCCTTGCGCCAGATATCCTTCGCTGCACTTTCAACCACTATAACGACGAAACGCTTCGTTTTGTTACATTTTATTTCATCTATTTTTTTCAAATATTTTGTAAGCTTTATAAATGCTTCATGAACAGCATCTTCTGCCAGCTGTTCATCACGAAGGACTTCCCATGCGCACAAGTACATAAGTTTTCTGTACTGATAGTATAATTGTTCAAATTTACTTTTTTCTTCTTCTGTATCTAACAGGCTTAAATAAAACAGCATTTCTACCTGTCTGCCATATTGATTGCTTCAATTCCGACACTTCCGCCGCGCACTACTTCCAGTGTCTGAAATTCTTCCTTCATCAATTTAATGACCGCATCATTCTTGGTTGCTTTCTGGACAAACTGCAAAAGCACGCTGTCCCTTCCATAATCTACTACTCTTGCACCAAATGTCTGTGCAATCTGGAACAATTCTTCCTTGTCTTCTCTCGTACATTTCTTTACTTTCACGTAGAGAATTTCCTGCATATAAATGGAAGAATTCGTAAAATCCATGACTTTGATAACCTCTACCATACGATTCAGCTGCTTTTTAATCTGCTCAAATGTTTCCTCGTCGCTGAAAGTGGAAATCGTCATCCTGGACACGGTCGGATCTGCTGTTGTACCTACCGTCAAACTGTCAAGGTTGTAGGATTTACCGGAGAACAACCCGGAAATCTTAGAAAGTACACCAACCTGATTTTCTACATAAAGCGAAATCCATCTTTGTTTTAATCTCATATCCATATCTGCGTTCTCCTTTCTTAACAAAGCAGCATCTCTTCTAACGTTCCGCCCGGTTTGATCATCGGGTACACCAGTTCTTCTTCATCAATGATGAATTCGATCAAGAACGGACCATCTGTATGTTTTTTTGCTTCCTCAAATGCTTTCTCGATATCTTCTTCTTTTTCTACACGCATGCCATCTGCTCCATAACTTCTTGCAAGCTCTACAAAATCCGGTCTGTATTTTGGCGGTACTGTCATTCCCTCCTCCATCGGATTTAATTCCGTCATAGAATAGCGTTTTCCATAAAATAATTTCTGCCACTGGCGCACCATGCCAAGATAACTGTTATTGAATACGCATAAGATGATTGGAAGCTTCTGAATAGCTGCTGTAGCAAACTCCTGAATATTCATCTGGAAGCCGCCGTCTCCATTGATCGAGATAACGGAATAATCCGGGCATCCGATCTTCGCTCCGATTGCGCCTGGGAATCCATAGCCCATCGTTCCAAGACCACCTGAGGTCAGAAGCTTTTTATTTTCATTGAGCTCTAAAAATTGCGTTGTCCACATCTGATGCTGTCCCACGTCTGTTACAACAATCGCCTTATCAAATTGTCGGTTAATCGCCTCAATGATTTTCTTTGGCGTTACAACCGGCTTCTCTTTCATCGTAAGCGGGTACTCTTCTTTCCAGTTTTGAATATCTGCAAGCCAGCTCTTTCGATCGCTTGGTTCTACATACTCCAGCATTCTTTCAATCGCTTCCTTGGCATCTGCAACAATCGGAATATCCACCTGAATATTTCTTGAAATGGATGCTGTATCAATGTCAATGTGAATAATCTGTGCATTTGGCGCAAATTCATGGATTTTCCCGGTGATACGGTCATTAAAACGCGTACCGATCGAAAATAATACGTCACAATGTCCGACTGCCATATTGGAGGCATATGCTCCGTGCATCCCCATATTTCCAATGAATAACGGATGGTCTGTCGGAATCGCGCCCTTACCCATAATGGTCGTCACAACCGGTACTTGCGTAATATCAACCAGTTTACGAAATGCTTCGTTCGCATGGGAAATATTTACGCCGCCGCCTGCAAGAAATAACGGACGTTTCGCCTTGTGCAGCATCTTAATCGCACGTTTGAGCTGACCGATATGTACTCCGGTGCTTGGCTTGTAGCCGCGAATGTTTACCGTCTCCGGATATTCCGGGCTTCCAAGTTCCCCCATAACGTCTTTTGGAAGGTCAATGACAACCGGACCTGGGCGTCCCGTTCTTGCGATGTAAAATGCCTCTTTAATGATTCTTCCCAAGTCTTCTCTATTACGCACGGTCACACCGTATTTGCAAATCGTTCTGGTGATTCCGATAATGTCTACTTCCTGAAATGCGTCATTTCCTATAAGATTACGTGCAACCTGTCCGGTAAAGCATACAAGCGGTACGCTATCCATATTGGCAGTTGCAATGCCGGTCACAAGATTCGTTGCGCCCGGTCCGCTTGTCACAAGACAAACTCCTACTTTTCCGGTCGCCCTTGCATATGCGTCAGCGGCATGCACTAACGCCTGCTCATGCCGCGGCAAAATAACTTTTGTATAGTCTTGTTTATATAACTCGTCACTAATGTCAATCGTACATGCGCCAGGATAACCAAACAGTACATCTACTCCTTCTTCCCGAAGCGCTTTTACTAATAATTTGTTTCCTGTGATTTTTCTCATACAGCTCCTCCTTTATATAACTAAAAACGCCCCAAGCTATCATGCTTAGGGCGAATATTGCATCCGTGTTACCACCTAACTTCAAAGATTTCTCTTTGCACTCTGCCAGCACGGACAATTGCTTCCATACTGCTTCCCTTTAACGCTGGAACTGCGTCAGAGCCTAGTGAGAATTTTTCAGAAAATTCCGTTCAGTCTGCTGCTCGAAGGCTACTTCCATAGTCTCTTCTCGAAGATTCACACCAACCATCTTCTCTCTTTGCTTCCAATGACTATGTACTCCTCCTTGTCATCGCATTTTTCAATGAATTTATGGTCATTATACGTGTTTTCGGAATCCTTGTCAATTGTTGTTTTTACTCTTCTTCCAGCTATTTTGTAACAGTTCAGCCTACGGCTTCACTATTACTGAAATCCGGCTCATCTAAAGTTTGCTTACAGCAAAGAGCCGGCTTTCTTTTCCCCATCACACTTTCTTACGGACTTTGCAGTAAATGCAAAGTCCTACGCTGAACTGTTACGCTATTTTCGCCTTTCGTACCTTGCAAATACATATTCCAGGTCAAAATAGGTCATTTCCTCACTGACACCGGTCAGCTCCCATTCTTTATCCTCATCCAGATTTGGGAAAAATGTGTCTGCCTCATATGCATGGTCAATCTTTGTTATATGCGCCATATCACAATACGGCAGCAGCTGACGGTATATACTTTCTCCGCCTATGACATAAATGCTTTCCGAATTATATTTTTTCAGCTCCTCTAGGAGTTCTTCTATGCTGTTTACTACAATGGCGTCTTTCACCTTATAATTTTTATCTTTCGTCAGAACAATATTGGTCCGCTTCTTTAAAGGCTGTCCGCCCGGAAAACTTTCCAGCGTCTTTCTTCCCATCACGACTACATTTCCCATAGTTGTCTCGCGAAAGAATTTCATATCCGCCGGAATACTCACAAGTAATTTATTGCTTTTTCCAATCGCCCAATTTTTGTCCACTGCTACAATCAAGTTCATTCCATATTCCTCCTGTCACTCTTATACCGCAATCGGGATATTTTTAATCTGCGGTCCGGTCTGGTAATCATCCAGTCTGATATCATCTGTTGTAAATGCATAGAAGTCTTTAATCTCCGGGTTTATCCAGAACTTTGGCGCCGGGAAAGGTTCTCTTGCAATCAACTCTTCTACGAGCGGAATATGACGGTCATAAATATGCGCGTCTGCAATCACATGCACGAGTTCTCCGACTTCCATATCGCACACCTGTGCCAACATATGCATAAGCACTGCGTACTGGCATACATTCCAATTATTTGCTGCAAGCACATCCTGAGAGCGCTGATTCAAAATCGCATTTAATTTTAACTTGTCATGTCCCTTTTCTTTCGTTACATTAAACGTCATGCTGTATGCGCAAGGATACAAATTCATCTCGCTCAAATCCTGGTGTACATAAATATTGGTCATGATTCTTCGGCTGTACGGGTTATGTTTCAAATCATAAATAACACGGTCTACCTGATCCATCATTCCTTCTTTATATTTATGTTTTACTTGCATCTGATAGCCGTATGCTTTGCCGATAGATCCGCTCTCATCCGCCCAGCTGTCCCATATATGGCTGTTTAATTCATTGATATTATTGGATTTTTTCTGCCAGATCCAAAGCATTTCGTCTACGCAGCTTTTAATTCCGGTTCTTCGAAGGGTCAATGCCGGAAATTCTTTTGCCAAATCATAACGATTTACAATGCCGAAACGCTTTATCGTATAGGCGAAGCTTCCGTCCTCCCATTTCGGACGCACTTTTTCTCCTTCTGTACTCACTCCATGATCTATAATATCCCTGCACATGCTGATAAAAATCTGGTCTGCATATCCCATCCGTTCAATACCTCTTCTACTTTCTTCTATTTGCTAAATCCTATCTATAACTACAGTTTTTACGGTTCTTCTATATTATATAATACTTTTTCCAAGGCTTTACAAAGTGCGTTGCTTTCCTTTTTTGACATTCCAAGTACAAGCCGCTTATCTAATTTTTTGCGCTCTGCTTCCATCCTTTTTTGGATGTCGTATGCCTTTTCTGCCAAATAAATGTTTTTGCACCGCCTGTCTCTCGTGCTTGGCACGGAAAAAATAAATCCTTTTTCATCCAATCGTTTTAAAAGTCCAGTTACTGTCGGGTTCCTCAGAGACATATTTTTCTCAATATCTCTTTGTGTTACTTCTTCTTTCTGACTGCGAAACAGGTAATTCAAAACTGCATACTGGGATGCGGTAATGCCGAGGCGGCGCAGCCTGTTGTTGAAGTCTTTCTCATATATATTATTGATTTGCTTTACAATCAGTCCGATTGATTTTTTCTCTTCCATGCCGCACCTCTTTTTTGTAATTTTCTGCCTGCATTTTAAACCATTTCGCAGTATGTTACGATTTTAGCATATTTTCCAGAAAAAAAGAACCTCCCTTTGGAAGATTCTCTATACATGCTTATATTTCTATAGGTGCTTATGGTTCGTAGAAATAAGGTTGCTTACAACGTAAAAAAGCACGAGACGGGATTCGAACCCGCGACCCTCGCCTTGGCAAGGCGATACTCCACCACTGAGCCACTCGTGCATAATTAACAACTATTTAGTTTTAAGCTCCAGTCTTTTATCTGACTTTCTGCTTGAAAGCACGAGACGGGATTCGAACCCGCGACCCTCGCCTTGGCAAGGCGATACTCCACCACTGAGCCACTCGTGCATTTTTACTCTACTTGTTGCGAACAATAAATACTATACTATATACATCTTATTTTGTCAATGGTTTTTAAATTTTTATTTTTTATTTTAATCATGCATTTCAACAAGGTATTGTGAATGGTAAATGACATATTGTATAATATCTATGTATAATATTTATAAGTATTTTCATTTCCAGAGGAGGCATTACATATGAATGAGATAAAAAAAGAAGCCAGGAAGCGCCAGGCGCAATCCATTATCAAGAATTTGGAAAAGCGTAATATGGAAGGTTATTACTATCCAACCTGTGAAGAAGCAACGAATGCTATTCTTAGCTGGATTCCGGATGGTGCGTCTGTTACCTGGGGCGGCTCTGAATCTATTAAAGAATGCGGTCTTTTAGATGCTCTTAAAAACGGAAATTATGAAGTGCTTGACCGCTCTAACGCAAGAACTAACGAGGAACAACGCGCCTATCTTCAAAAGGCAGTCGGAGCTGACTATTTCTTTATGAGTTCTAATGCAGTCACTTTAGATGGTCAGCTAGTTAATATTGATGGCAATGGTAATCGCGTTGCATGTCTTATTAATGGACCTAAATACGTAGTTCTCGTTGTCGGCATGAACAAAATCGTTTCCGATGTCGAAAGCGCCGTACCACGTATCCGCAATATCGCATCCCCACCGAATGGCGTACGTTTACATACAAACACACCTTGCGAAATCACCGGAAAATGTGGTGACTGCCATGCGCCAGGATGTATGTGCAGCCAGATTGTAATCACAAGACACAACCGCCATACAGGACGTATCAAAGTCGTATTCGTGGGTGAAGAACTCGGTTATTAAAATTTTGCGTCAGAGGGTTTTTAAAAAGCCTCTGACGCAAAATTAGCCTTTCGAACTATTCAGATAATTCCTCTTCCTTGTATTTTCAATGTTTTTTAATGATTCCCTTACCATAATTTATCATGAACACACCTTTAATATTGCTTCATCCTAAATTGTTCCTCACACTCAAACTATTTTCTCCGATATATGATACTTTTCCCTCTTATCCAGCTCTTTATCCGCCTAAACGCTTTCTGACAATTCACTTAACTTTTTATTCCCAACTCATAAAATTCTTAATTATAGTTAATTAGCGTCAGAGGGTTTTTAAAAACCCTCTGACGCTAATTTCTTGAGCATTTCTCAGCATCCAGTGCCAGCACAAACATTAAGACTCCTAATGCGTCTTTAGGTTCTGCCACATCGATGACATACGTATCTGTCAATTTAAATATTTGCTTTGATATTTCCGCCACTTTATTGCCATCTGCGGAAGTGATGGTATAATCCCATTCCAGCCATTCTCCTTCAATACTCCAGTCATAATAATCAATCTTGTATTGCGGCTTGAAAAGTGCAAATTCTTTGCTGATACTGCCTACATATGTTTCTCCAAAATACATTTCAAATTTAGGCATAAATGTCATCATTTTTTCTTTCACTGTCCCAACTTCTATGCCATTCATATCATAAATTTTCAGGCAATGTCCCCATGAAAATTCTCCCTTGACTTCATAAACGATGTTACCAAATTCATCATAAATATCATAGCTGTCAAACCATGAAAACATCCGTTGTTTAAAAAGCAATTTCATCATTCATTCTCCTAACACAGATTTAATTTCGCCGCTAATCGGATTTTTACTTCCGATTTTTACCAGAAAATGCAAGGACAAGATAACAATCCTGCCCCAGCTCATAAAGTCTTATTCTTCTTCTAATTTTGCCAGTTCCAGCCCCAATTCCTGAAGCTGTACCGCATCTGCCCCGCTTGGCGCGTTCGTAAGGAGACATGATGCATCTTTGATCTTCGGGAATGCGATGACATCACGGATGCTATCTGCTTTTGCCATCAACATAACGATACGGTCAAGTCCATACGCAAGTCCGGCATGCGGAGGCACCCCATATTTGAATGCCTCAAGCAGAAAACCGAATTTTTCCTGTGCCTGTTCCGGTGTAAATCCAAGGCATTCAAACATCTTACTCTGAATATCATTCTGAAAAATACGAACGCTTCCGCCGCCGATTTCATTTCCGTTAAGAACGATATCATAAGCTTTCGCACGCACTCTTCCAAGGTCTGTTTCCAAATATTCCAAATCCTCTTCCATCGGCATCGTAAATGGATGATGCATTGCCGTGTATCGTCCTTCTTCCTCGCTCCATTCAAAGAGCGGGAACTCCGTAATCCAAAGGAATTTAAATTCATCTTTATCAAATAATTCTAATTGTTTTGCAAGTTCCAGACGAAGTGCGCCAAGTACATCCCACACAAGTTTTGTCTTGTCTGCTGCAAACAATAACAAGTCGCCATTCTCGCCATCCATTGCTTTGATAAGCGCCGTCATCTCATCTTCTTTCATGAATTTTGCAAAAGAGGATTTCACGCTTCCATCTTCCTGAACCGCAATGTACGCAAGCCCTTTTGCACCATAACCTTTCGCAAATTCCACAAGCTTATCGATTTTCTTTCTTGGCATTGCGCCCTGCCCTTTGACGTTAATACCTCTTACGGAACCTCCATTTTCAATAGCGCCTTTAAATACAACGAATTCGCAGTCTTTTACGACTTCTGTCACATCCGTAAGTTCCATTCCAAAACGAATATCCGGTTTATCGGAACCAAAGCGATCCATCGCTTCCTGCCATGTCATACGCGGAATCGGAAGCGGTACTTCAATATTCATAATATCCTTAAATAATTTTGCCAGCAATCTTTCATTTACATCAATGACATCATCAATATCCACGAAAGACAATTCCATATCGATCTGTGTAAATTCCGGCTGGCGGTCTGCACGCAAATCCTCGTCACGGAAACATTTCGCAATCTGGAAATAACGGTCGCATCCGGAGCACATCAAAAGCTGCTTGAACAGCTGCGGTGACTGCGGAAGCCCGTAAAAACTTCCCGGATGTACGCGGCTTGGTACAAGGTAATCTCTTGCCCCTTCCGGTGTCGTCTTCCCTAAGATCGGCGTTTCGATTTCAAGGAAACCTTCCTCAGTCAAAAACTGACGCGTCAGTGTAGACACCTGGCTTCTAAGAAGCAGGTTTCTCTGCAAATCAGGTCTTCTGATGTCGAGGAAACGATATTTCAAACGAAGTTCTTCCTTTGTCTTGCTGTTCTCTTCAATCGGAAACGGCGGTGTCTCAGATTCGGATAAAATACGAAGCTCCTCTACACGAATCTCAATCTCACCCGTTGCAATGTTTTCATTCACAGCACCGGAACGCGCTTCCACTTTTCCCACTGCCGCGATAACGAATTCACTTCTAAGCTTTGCAGCCTTCTCTTTTAACTCTTCATTTTCTTCAAAAATAAGCTGTAAGATACCGGAACGGTCTCTCAAATCCACAAACACAATTCCGCCTTTGTTACGGTTTTTCTGAACCCATCCCATAACAGTAACAGTCTCTCCAATATTTGCCTTGCTAAGCTCTGCACACCTATGGCTTCTTTTCAAGCCACGCATTGTCTCTGCCATGTTTTTTCCCTCCAATATATTATAATTGTTCCACCGAATCACGATAGCAGTCCGTGATATTCTCATATCCGTCTGCAATCAGCTGATCCTTCTGGAATTTTTTATTCTTCTTCATATTTGCAATCAGCACCTGTCTTCCTTGCGCACGATCTTCTTTCGCCATCGCGAGAACTTTTAAGATGCCCGCCTGATGCATTCCTTTTTCAATCAAATACGCTTTCTTCTCACCTTTTCTTGGAACCTCATATCCATTTTCCAGTAAAAGCATAACGATTCGCTCGAAACCAATGGAAAATCCGCAAGCCGGCGTATCCTGACCGGTAAATTTGCCGATCATCTTATCGTAACGGCCGCCGCCTGCCACGGAACCGCCAAACTCATCCATCGTCACCTCGAAAATAGTTCCGGTATAGTAAGACTGTCCTCGTACCATAGTCGGGTCAAACTCTACTTTAAAGTCCGCCTCTTTTGCACTTTCTACGCTGGAAATGATAAGCTCCATTCCATCCGCAATCTTTTCGTCCAGGAATCCTTTCAATTTTTCTTTGCAGTAACGGATTCCTTCTATATCTCCGCTGATTTCATCAAATAACGCTAAATACGTATCCACATTCTCCTGCGTATATCCCATTTCGACAAGCTCTGCACCAACGCCTTCGGCACCAATCTTATCCATCTTATCCAGGATAATAAATACTTCATCATAATCTTCTTCTTTAAATCCGCTGTATCCTGCCATGGCTTTCAAAATATTGCGGTCATTGATACGCACGGTAAAATTATGGAAATCCATTTTACCAAGCATCGCCGTCGTAGCAAGAATCAACTCGATTTCTGCAAGATTCCCCGGCTCGCCCAGGATATCGATATCACACTGCATAAACTGGCGGAAGCGCCCTCTCTGCGGACGGTCTGCACGCCATACATTTCCAATCTGCAATGCCTTAAACGGAGACGGCAGATCATTGGCATGGTTTGCATAATATCTCGCAAGCGGCACAGTCAAATCATAACGAAGGCCTCCATCCACTAAATCGATCTCTTCTTTTGCAACATCGATTTTTAATTTCTCGCCGCGCTTTAATATCTTGAAAATCAGTTTTTCATTATCTCCGCCCTGCTTGCTGCAAAGGTTCTCAATATGCTCCACACATGGAGTCTCCATCGATGTAAATCCAAACGTTTTATACGTATCTTTAATCATCTGGATGACATAATCGCGGATTTCCATCTCTCTTGGGAGCATGTCTTTCATGCCGGTTACCGGTTTTTTCTTCAATGCCATAACCATTCTCCTTTTCGCTCTATCATCTCATCAATCCGATTGATGTATTCTTTCAAATCTTTGACATTCTCGGTGCGTTCGATCCGATACTGTATCTGCCCATCTATTTCCCCCGGGAACACAATCTTCGTACTCGCACCGGCTCCGCAGGCAACAATCGTCTGCTTCTCTTCCATAATAAGTATATTGTATATTCCGGCTTTGTCAACCTTTGCATAGCCAACATTTTCAAAACTTCCGGCAATATTTTTCTGACGGTACAAATAATAAGGCGTCATGCCCATTTCTTTCGCCGCATCCTGCGCCATAACAATCATTTCTTCGAGTATCGCTGCTCTTTCTTTTTCCTGACTGGCGCTGCATTTGAATTCTTCTAACTGATTCAGCTTAGAAGCACGTTTAATCGCAAGCGAATGTACCGTGAGATTATCCGGCGACAACGCCTTAATCTTCGCAAGCGTATCTTCCATATCTTCTACAGTTTCCCCTGGCAAGCCGGCGATTAAATCCATATTAATATTGTCAAAGCCAAGCTCTCTTGCCATCTCATAGATACTTACAACATCTTCCACCGTATGCCGTCTCCCAATCAAATCCAACGTCTTTTGCTGCATCGTCTGTGGATTGATTGAAATCCGGTTAATCTTGTGTTTTCTCAAAACTTCCAGTTTTTCCTTCGTAATGCTGTCCGGGCGCCCCGCCTCCACCGTAAATTCAATCAGATGCTCATAAGAAAACGTTTCTTCCATATGAGTGAGAAGCCTCTCCATCTGCTGCGGCGTCAAAGTCGTCGGAGTACCGCCTCCAATGTAAATCGTATTTAGTTTTTTATGTCTGGAAATCTCACCCACATAAGAAAGTTCCTTACAAAGCGCATCCAGATAAGCTTCCACATATTTCTGAAACGATGCAAGCGGATAAGACGTAAAGGAACAGTAAATGCAAGTTGTCGGGCAAAATGGAATTCCCACATACAAGCTGTATCCATCCTTATAATCCAGCTGTTCTAATAATGCTTTTTCACGCTTCGCAATATCAAGACCAAGCTGTGCCTTTTCACGAGTCAGAAGATGCTTCTCCATCATCTCCGTCACGATATCTGCTTCCTCTTTGCCCTCCTCAAGAGCCTTCATCACAATCTTCGTCGGACGAATCCCGGTTAAGATTCCCCATGCAAGCTCCTTGCCTGTAAATTCCTGAAACTTCCGATACATTTTTACATTCACATAATGTTTACGCTCTTTTCGCTCTGCAAAAGCTTCGATCTGTGCATTTTCTACCCGGAAAATCTCCTGCCCATCTCTCACAATACGAATCAAAAGCGTTTGTTCTTCGTCTATGTACTGCTTCAATTCCTCCCCGGGAAAGAAAGCCTTTGCCATATGATATACATCATACGGATAAATCTCATTTTGAAAAAATAACTCTATCATAAACTCCTAACCTCCCAAAAAGAACGGGTCAATTTCTAATTAAGGACGTAGACTCTTTTAAAATCTACGTCCCCAATTTAAATAAATGGATTCCTTTCTTTCTCGAATCCGATCGTTGTTTCCTCCATATGACCTGGATAGACTTTTGTTTCCTCCGGCAATATCAACAACTTTTCACGGATGCTTCGTATCAGTGTAGATGTACTTCCGGTCGGAAAATCTGTTCTGCCGACGGACTGCATAAATAACGTATCGCCGCTAAACAGCACATTCTCATCTTTTTCATAATAACAGCAGCCGCCTTTTGTATGTCCCGGCGTGTGAATGATACGAAATTTAAATCCTGCCGTCGAAAGGATTTCTCCATCTCTTAATCCGACCGCTTTTTCAAACGTATAAGCCGCGCCAAACATTGCGCTTAAATTCTCCTGCTCATTTTTCAGGACTTCCACTTCCATCACATGTGCATACACCGGCACCGGGAATTTCCTAAGGACTGCATCCACGCCTCCGATATGGTCAATATGTCCATGGGTCAAAAGTACCGCCCTGACTTCCAGACCTTCTTCTTTGATATGGCTGCAAACATAGTCCGGAAACGCTGCCGGATCTACAATGACCGCTTCCTTTGTCTCTTCATTTACCGCCACATAAACATTGGTTCCAAAACTTCCAAGTACAAAACGTTCTATCTTCATATCAAGTATTCTCCCGTCAACTCTTGGGCCAAATTACAACAACTCTTCCCAATGCATCTATCCAACATTACGCTCAATATCCAATACACCCGGCAATTTTCTAAGCTTATCAATCGCCCTTGCCAGCTCCTCACGGCCATGCACGATGAAGCCCATCTCAATCGTAGCCGTTCCCTGCTTGTTTGTACGAACATTCATCGATTTTACATCCATCTTCATCTCGGTAAATACTTTCGAGATTTCCATCAAAAGCCCCTGCTGATCGTTGGCATACATTTTAATCTCCGCCATATACTGTCCAACAGATTCTTCTGCAGTCGCCTCCCATTCCGCTTCGATGAGACGTACACGTTCTGTTTCTGACAAATGCAAAATATTTATACAATCTGTGCGATGGATGGTCATGCCTCGTCCCCTGGTCACAAATCCTACAATCTCGTCACCCGGAACCGGATTACAGCATCTTGAAAATCTTACCGCAATATCATCAATCCCCTTCACGACAATACCGCTCTTCGATTTTGCAATATGCACTTTACGCTTCGCAGCTTCATTTACCTTCTCCAGAATCGTCTCGTCCGTGATCTCTTCTTTATGGTCTTTTGTATATTCTTCCAGAAGGCGGTTTACTACCTGGCCTTCCTTAAGACCGCCATGCCCAATCGCTGCCAGTACAGAATCCCAATCCTTAAAACCGTATTTTCTCTGTACGACCTGCATATATTTCGGCTTCGTAAGCTCACTCCATGTCAAAGCTTTCGCCTTGCAATATGCCAGGATCAACTCTTTTCCGCGGATGATATTCTCTTCTTTAAATTCTTTCTTAAACCACTGATTAATCTTATTCTTCGCCTGCGTACTCTTTACGATCATAAGCCAGTCGCGGCTTGGTCCTTTCGAATTCTGTGAAGTCAGTACCTCGATCCGATCCCCGTTTTGAATCTTATAATCAATATTTACAAGCTTGCCATTGACTCTTGCGCCAACCATTTTATTGCCGACTGCCGAGTGAATCGCATAGGCAAAATCCACCGGCGTAGAGCCGTTCGGCAGATTCTTCACATCACCATTCGGAGTGAAGCAATACACATCCTCGGCAAACAAATCCAAATCACCTTTCAACAGGCTTAGGAATTCTCTGTTATCCGTGTCCTGCTGCCACTCCAAAATCTGCCTCAGCCAACTAAGTTTTGCCTCTTCCTGCGCCTTGACATTTTTCTTGCCATCATTGGATTCTTTATATTTCCAATGCGCCGCAATACCATATTCCGCCGTCTTGTGCATCTCCTTTGTTCGGATTTGAATCTCGAAAGGCTGCCCCACTGCGCTGATCAACGTCGTATGCAGCGACTGATACATATTCGGTTTTGGCATCGCAATATAATCTTTAAATCTTCCAGGCACCGGCGTATACATCTCATGAATCACGCCAAGCGCCGCATAACAATCCTTTACGGAATCCACGATAATACGCACTGCAAACAAATCATAAATCTGATCCACCGTCTTATCCTGGTTCACCATCTTTTTATAAATACTAAAGAAATGTTTGACGCGCCCTTTCACCTCTGACTTGATATCGCTGTTTTTCATATGCTCAGACACTTCTTCCACAATCTGTGCCACGAATTCTTCGCGCTCCGTCTTTCTCGCATTGATCTGCTGTACCAAGTCATAGAAAACTTCCGGCTGTGAGTAACGCAAAGACAAATCGTCAAGCTCCGTCTTAATCTTAGAAATACCAAGCCTTTGTGCAATCGGCGCATAGATATCCATCGTCTCACGCGCCTTTTCTTTCTGCTTTTCCGGACGCATAAACTGTAAAGTCCTCATATTATGCAGACGGTCTGCAAGCTTGATCAAAATAACGCGGATATCCTTTGCCATCGCAAGAAACATCTTACGAAGATTTTCTGCCTGAATCTCCAATTTATCCGAAGAATAGGAGAGCTGACCCAATTTTGTAACGCCGTCTACTAAAAGCGCCACTTCTTTGCCAAACTCCATTTCTATTTCCTGTTCTGTCATGACAGTATCTTCCACGACATCATGCAGAATTCCTGCCACGATCGTCTCTTTATCGAGCTCTAACTCAGCCAGTATCATTCCCACCCACAAAGGATGAATAATATACGCTTCTCCTGATTTACGGAATTGCCCCTCATGCGCTTCCCTTGCAATCTTATAAGCCTTTTCAATCATCGAAATGTCAGTGGACGGATGATATTTTCTCACCCGTTTAATTAAGGTATCATACAATACCTCCGGGTTTTGATAATCTTTGGGTGCCTTCACGGCATGACCATCAACGATTTCCAGACTATGGACATTGCTCAAATCTTCTAATACGCTATTTGCCATACCAAATCCCCTTTCTCTTATTCCTTAAAAATAATCTGTTCTATTTCCCCGGATAAGAAACAATTGCTTCTACATCATATCCTTCTAATTTTTTTCTTCCTTCCAGACCGGCAAGTTCCATCAAAAATACAATCTTTACTACTTTCGCGCCAAGCATCTCGATTAACTTGACAATCGCCTCGATGGTTCCCCCTGTTGCCATCAGATCATCAATGATCACAACTTTCTGTCCCGGCTTGATGCTGCTTTTATGCATCTCGATCTCTGCACTTCCGTATTCCAAATCGTATTTCATTGAAACAGTCTCGCAAGGAAGTTTTCCCTTCTTCCTGACCGGCACAAATACCTTATGCATATTATACGCAATCGGCATCCCGAAAATAAACCCTCTCGATTCCGGTCCTACCACCGCATCGAATTCCACATCCTTTAATTTCTCCTGAATCAGATCAACCGACATCTGCAATCCGTCTGCATCCTCCAGGATACTTGTTACATCTCTGAAAATAATTCCTTCTTCCGGAAAGTCCGGAATACTTCTTATATAATCTTCCATCTGTTTCATTGTTTTTCTCTACTTTCCTAACAAAATCTTTACCTAGTATACCACCTTTTCCGACCTTTTTCAAACAGTTCCGACACTTTACGACATCCTCACCGATATTACCTATAATTTAAAATGGTAATTTGCAGGCTTTTTCGCCCCATATATTCATTTATTCCCGGATAATAGGTGACTGCCATCTTAATTCCGGCTGCCCCTCCTGCAAATACCTGCTCCGTCGCCCTTTTGCCAAACTGTTTTTCCATATAATCAATCATCTTTTCGGCATCGCCAAAATATATCGCATCCATCTCTGTCTGGTTTGCATCTTTCACGCGGAATTTCAATATATTTCTATTTTTGCCCAAAATCCATGCTTTTAAAAACTCTACATTGCGTTCTGCAAAAACCGGCTTGGTATTTCCTTTTCCAAAAGGCTCTAAAAGTTCTAATTCTTCCACTAACGCCTGCGTCACTCCAAGAAACGGCATCTGCATATCGATCAATACCTTCTCTGTCAAATTTTCCCTGGAAAGATTTGCTTTTGCATTTAACTTGTTTCGGAATGCTTCCAAATCAGCTTCTTTCATGGAAAGCCCCGCCGCGAGCTTATGCCCACCGAATTTTGTAAGAAACTCTTTGCATTCATTTAATTTTTCATACATATGATATGCTTCGATAGAGCGTCCAGAACCTTTGATCCCCTCTTTTGCGCCTGTCAGCACAAACACCGGTTTATAATAACGCTCTCTGATTCTTCCGGCAACAATCCCCGCAAGGCTTTCATGGCAGTGCGGCAGATAAACGACTAGCACACTATTCTCTTGCATACCATTTTCCTCCACCTGAGAAATCGCTTCTTCCACCGCAATCTGCGTCATTTCCTTACGACTGTCATTTAAAGCTTTCAAATCTCCTGCCAGAATATCTGCTTCTTTTTTCGTCCTGGCACACAAAAGCTCCAACGCGCGCTTTGCAGTATCTAATCTTCCGCTCGCATTCAGACAAGGTCCGATTACAAAACCGATATGATAAGCGCTTAACCGCTTCGTCTCTAATCCATTACACTCCATCAGCGCTTTGAGTCCTAAGTTCCTTGTATGCTTTAACATTTCCAGCCCTTGCTTTACAAAAATGCGGTTCTCTCCCACAAGATCCATCACATCTCCTACCGTCGCAACCGCCACATTTTCCATAAGATAGTCGACATCTTCCACATCCTTGCCATTGACTTCAAGCAGGGCTTCCACAAGTTTGTATGCCACCGCTGCTCCACACAGCTCTTTAAACGGATACATACACATTTCCTGCTTTGGGTCCACTACCGCATCTGCAGGCGGAAGCTTATAATACCGTACCCCTTCTCTATCTTCATATGGTACTTCATGATGATCGGTGACAATAATTGTCATCCCCATCTCTTTTCCATATGCAACCTCCTCTGTTGCGGCAATTCCGTTATCGCAAGTAATAATCGTATCGATACCGTCATCCAATGCCCGGTCTATAAGGCTTTTGTTAAGTCCATAACCATCCTTCATCCGATCCGGAATGTCTGTATCTACCTCTCCCCCCAGATATTCTAATCCTTCCAGCAGTATATATGTTGCGTTAATACCATCAATATCATAATCACCGATAATCCGGATTCGCTCTCCGGTACGTATTTTCTCAGTGAGAATCTCAACCGCCAATGCCATATCTTTCATCAACATTCCATCATGCAAGTCCGCAATCGTTCCATTTAAATACTGCTCAATTTGTTCATCCCCTATGATATCTCTGTTGCGAATCAAACATGCCATTCTCGGACTTATATGAAATCTTTGGGAAATCCCTTTAAAGTCCGCACCTTTATTTAATATCATCCATCGTTCCATATTTCCATACCACAAGAGGCGCTGCAGATTTTCCTACAACGCCTCTTTTCACTTCATTTTTATTTTGTAAATTTTTTCTTCATTACATACCAGAATGCACCTGTAATACATACAGAAGAATATGCTCCGCATACGATACCCACCATAAGCGGTGCCGCGAATTCACGGATAGAGCTTACGCCCAGTACATACAGTACTGCTACCATGATAAATGTAGTCAGCGATGTATAGATACTTCTTGTCAGTGTCTGTGTGATACTGTCGTTTACAACTGCTTCCAGACCTTCTTTGCGTTTTGCTCCTCTTAATTCCTCACGGATACGGTCAAAGATAACAATCGTTGCATTGATGGAATAACCTACAATTGTCAGCATACACGCGATAAATGTGTTACCTACGGAAATTCTTACAACTGCATAGAATGCAAGAACAATCAATACGTCATGAAGAAGTGCCAAAACCGCACTTGTAGCAAATCTGACATCTTTAAATCTGATCCAAATATATATCAGCATACAGATTGTAGCAACGATCACCGCGATGATTGCATCCCTTCTCATCTCTGCACTTACAGTAGAACTGATATTTTCTGCTGTGATCAGGGAATCATCTACACCAAATTTTTCTACCAAGGCTGCATTTAATGCTTCACGTTCATCAAGTTCAAGCGCTCTTGTCTTAATGATAACCTGTTTCGAATCTCTTACTTTCTGTGTCTGTACGTTTGCATCTTTCGTTACCTCTTCTACAACCGGTACGATCTCAGAATCGATTTCTTTAATCGAGTAATCTTCGTTGAATGTCACATTCGTAGATGTACCACCCTGGAAATCTAAGCTATAATTCAACGCGCCTTTTCCGCTTCCTGAATGGATACCCATGAATATAGGTCCTACCAGAATCAGGATAAGGGAAATTGCAAAAAATGCTTTTCTCTTGGAAAGAAAATCGATTGGTTTTCTTTCCTTCTTTGTACCATATAATTTTGGACTCTTAAGCCCAATTGCATAAAATGCAAAAATAATGATTCTTGTCACAACAAGTGCTGTGAACATAGACACAACGATACCGAGTGCAAGCGTATATGCGAAACCTTTTACGCTTCCGGTTCCCATAATACCAAGTACAAATGCCGCAACCAGCGTTGTAACATTTCCGTCAATAATTGCGGATAATGCCTTCTGGAAGCCAACTCTAAGTGCGGATTTTACATTTCTTCCTACGCTTAACTCTTCTCTTACACGAGCAAAAATAATTACGTTCGCATCAACCGCCATACCAATAGAGAGGATGATACCTGCAATACCAGGCAGCGTCAATGTAATATTAAACGCATTCAATAATACGATTACCAATCCCGTATAGATTATAAGTGCAATACTGGATGCTAATCCCGGAAGAAGATATACGATGATCATAAACAAGAATACGATTGCAAGACCGATCGCACCCGCCATAAGGCTTGTGCTGATTGCTTCTTCTCCAAGCTGCGCTCCGACTACATTAGAGCGAAGCTCTTCTAACTCTAACTGAAGACCACCGATACGAATCGTGGAAGCAAGCTTCTCTGCTTCATCAAAAGATGCCTGTCCATCAATATATGCGGTTCCTCCTGTGATTGCTGTGTTAACAGTCGGGCTGCTGATGGTTTGTCCATCATAGATAATGGCAATTCTTTTTCCTACGTTAGCCGTTGTTGCATCTGCAAATTTCTGGGTTCCTTCTTCATTTAAAATCAGTTCAACTGTATATTCCTGTTTTCCTGTTGTCTGGTCTTCCCCAGTCTTTGCTGTTGCTGTCTTAATGTCGGTTCCGGTAAGTACTGTTGTTCCATCTTCTGTCTGGAACTCTAAAGAACCTGGCTTACCAAGTTCTTCCAATACCTTGTTGGCATCGGTTACACCTGGAATCTCAATGTTGATACGGTTATCGCCTTCCTGATAAACAGTTGCTTCTGTGCTGTAGGATTCCACACGTTTCTGTAACTTATAGATCGTGTCATCCATCTGTTCCTTTGTCGGATTGGCATCCTTTGCCTGATATGTAATACTTACACCACCGGCAAGATCAAGACCAAGTTTGATGTTCTTTGCGGAGCCGATAGACCCGCGGCCCCATCCCATAACCGCTGTAAAACCTAATAATGCGATCAAAGCGGCTGTCAGAATAAGGCTGATAATTCCTCTGCTTTTCTTCATGACTTTACTCTACTTCCTTTCTTTACTTCCCGTCAGCTAACGCTGCCTTTATCATAATTGCGCATTCGACACGCTTACGTTCCATCTCGCACGCAATATCGTATGCTTCATGGATTGAACCATGAAATTTATATGCATTTGCCATGCAGCCGCCGCTGCAGTAAAATCTGGCAAAACATTTTTTACATTTTTCTTTGGAATACACGCTGCATCCTCTGAAATCTTCGGCAATCTCTGGTTTCACAACTCCTTCGTCCACATTGCCCATCAGGAACTCTTCCTGCCCTACGAACTGATGACAAGGATATAAATCTCCCCACGGCGTCACAGCTAAATATTCTGTTCCGGAACCACATCCGGATAATCTTTTTGCCACACACGGACCGCCTTCTAAATCAATCATAAAATGAAAGAAATTGAATCCTTTTCCTTCTCGTTCTCTCTCTATCATATATTTTGCAAGCTTGTCGTACTCTTCAAAAATCTTTGGCAAATCCTCTTCTTTGATCGCGTAACTTTCTGATTCTTCACCGACTACCGGCTCGATAGACATCTGCTTGAATCCAAGCTGTGCAAAATGCTTCACGTCTTCGGAAAAATCAAGGTTATTCCTTGTAAAAGTTCCTCTTACGTAATATCTCTCTTGATTCCTACTGTCTGCAAGCTTTTGAAACTTCGGTACGATCAATCCATAGCTGCCCTTGCCATTACGGAATGGGCGCATATAATCGTTGATTTCCTTTCTTCCATCCAAGCTTAAAACGACATTATCCATCTCTTTATTGGCGAACTCCTGGACTTCGTCATTTAAAAGAACACCGTTTGTCGTCAATGTGAAGCGAAAATGCTTGTCATATTTTTTCTCCTGCGCTCTTCCGTATGCTACCAGGTCTTTGACTACCTGCCAGTTCATAAGCGGCTCGCCCCCAAAGAAGTCCACTTCAAGATTCCTTCTCTGTCCCGAATTGGCAATCAGAAAATCCAATGCTTTTTTTCCGACCTCAAACGACATAAGGGCACGTCTTCCATGATATTCTCCCTCTTCTGCAAAACAATACTTGCATGCGAGATTACAGTCATGGGCAATATGTAAACACAGCGCTTTTACGACTGTTTTTCGTTTCTTCACTTCTTCGATATAATCTTCATAGATATCTTTCGTAAAAAGCTGTCCATTTGCAGTAAGCTCAGCGATATCCGAAAGCGCTTCCCTAAGCTCAGTCTCGTCATACATCTGCCCCAGCTCTTCTTTTACCATATTCCAGGTGCTGTCCAAAGCAAGCGTATCCTTCGTCTGTTCCGGGTTACTCCTGTCCAGACATGCGATCAAATCATAGCACATCTGATCCACCACGTGCACGCAGCCGCTGTTCACATCCAGAACAATACTGTATCCATTATTTTGGTACTGATGAATCACAACAGTTACCCCTTTCTTATTTTCTCTTGCTGTTTCGCATCTTCAACCCGGAAAATACTTAAACAGCAACAAGCAGCGACCTAAGCCGCTGCTTTGATCTTTTCGTTATACAGATAAATTATTTCTTTTGTTCACAAGTCTGATTTCCTACTGTACAAGATGTTTTACATGCAGATTGACAAGATGTCTGACATTCTCCACATCCACCTTTTTTCACTGTGTGATTCAATGTCTGTGTATTTAATGTTTTGATGTGTTTCATCTTATTTCCTCCTTATAGTTTCTATTGCTTTTGTCATTATAGCACACACGCTTCTATTTTTAAAGTATATTTTTCAAGTGTTTTCAGGAAATCATTCCCCCAAACATCCCTCCGCCCGCACATAAAATAAATGCCGTGATAATACTTGTTCCGTTTCCCTGAATGGTACGGTATACGCCAAAAGATATCCCCAAAAGCAGAAGAAAATAAATTGCTCCAAGCAGCATTCCGAAAAGGAACCGTCTTGTATGTACCAGCTTCCCGATGATCAGCCCCCCTATAAAGGTTGATACGATATATATTACGATAATCCCACCCGACACTTTTGCCTGATCCAAATTCATTTTATATAGTAAGAATGCCAGAATTGCCAGCAGCACCCCTGTAACCATATACGATGCCAGCAGCGCCTTTAATATCCAGAACGCATAATTGTTTTTCTGCAGCTTTTTTTCCATTTGTATGTACCTCCTTGGACTCTCATTTCTTAGATTTTCCTGATAAATTAATTTCTTTTTTCTAAGATATGATTGTCCAAGAAGTTTTAGACCTTACTGTTCCATCTGACGCCCAAGAAATTCTGCTGCGACCATGGCAACCTTCCTCTCTATCTCTTCCAATTCCTTTTTTTCGCTTTTCTCCAGGATTACTACCGAGCCGATTGCATCCCCTTCGCTGATGATCGGACAGATAATCTGGAATGCATATTTTTCTTCCTGATCGGTCACAATCGGAATATATTTTTTCTCTCCTGATTTTGCCAAAATCTGTTCCCGCTCTTCGATTACTTTTGTCAGATATTTATGAATATGACGATCCTGGAATTCTTTCTTTCCATTTCCGGCAGCTGCCACCACCTGATCCTTATCTGTCACACAAACAAGTACCCCCAGCGTCTGCGCCAGACTTTCCGCATACAATTTTGCAAACGTTCCAAGCTCCCCGATCGGCGAATACTTCTTTAGAATAATCTCGCCTTCACGGTCCGTGAAAATCTCAAGCGGATCACCCTCTCTTATTCTTAATGTCCTGCGGATTTCCTTTGGCACAACTACTCTTCCCAAATCATCTATTCTACGTACAATGCCTGTTGCCTTCATACTATTTTCCTCCATTTTGTCTTACAGATATGTTGCTATTATCTGTCAGTTCTGGTGAAAATATGCATGTACTTTTTTGCCTCCTCTTTCATGCTTCCCGGCTTATTGTACCTCGCTTTTTCGTATAATTCATGCGCATCTGACGCATTCTCATAATCCGGTTCTTTAATTCCTGCCTTTCGCTCTATCTCACTTGGCGTCTCACAACCTGTTAAGGTCTCTTTTAATTCTCTGCGCACCATCTTTTTGTAGGCACGCCTTATCTTCTGTTCCGGTGAATTTCGCGCTCCTCTTTCTTTTTTCGCTCTTTTCTTTTGTCCCGGCAATTCTTCGCTTCCTTCCCGAAGAAAGATAATCTCATCCGCCTCTTCCTCCGAAAAATCGCCCATCGCCTTTCGCACCGCCCTCATAACTGTCCAGAATAACACTGCAATAATCCCGAGTACAAAAAGAAATGCTGCTGCCTTGGAAACATTTAAAAGCCATTGAGGTGTTTCTTTTACATTTCCTCTTAGGTGCTCGATTGTCTCCATAACTCCCTTGGCTTCTATCGGTTTTTCATAAACTTCTTCCTGCACATATCTGTCAAATATTTGCTCTTCCAGCTTTATATCCAGATTCGCAAGCGGCTCTTTCTGATAAATTGCTGCCGGTACGATTCCAATCGCAAGAAGCAAAATCCCGATTCCAACCATACCCATCGCTATCTTTTGCATCATTTTTATCGGAACATTTGCCACATGCCTGTTCTTACTCATAAAATCCAACATCCGGTCAATATAGTGATATGCAAAACAGACAAGAACCTCAACTGCCAGCAATGCAAAAATGGTCTTTACCGCAGCCACATTTTTTAACAATGCTGCCGCCACATACAGCATAATCCACACAAGAAAACTGCTTACCCTTGGCACATCTAAAATATCCGGCGCTTCCTGGAATTCCTTTTCTTCCATGGCGCCTGCCATCCCCGGTAATTCTTGCATCTTCTTTCGGATGCTTCCTTGTCTTAGTTTTACCAGCATACGTCCAACGCATATCCCTATCGCCAGCATAGTTGCCAGCAAATCTTCCGTTATAAGATTCACTCCTGCCACAAGAAGCACTGCTGCTACCACAAACAGCCACAGCTGTTTTATACGCCGTACGCCCACATATGTAATGATAATACAGATTTCAAATACCGCTGCCAGCATTACCTGTTCAAGCTTTCCCTTTTCCTTTGCCAGAAAACAACTTCCTGCAACATAGATACTTTGTATGAACAGCACTGCATGAATCCAGGAAAGTACCATCAATATCCTTGGTTTTCGTCTGACCATAGCTACACCTCCCATGCAATTGCCTGGATATTTTTGTGTCTGACCGCCTTTGGAGCCTCTCCTTCATAAGACGGGCATATCCAAATTATCATACATCCATCATAGGAAAGTGATGTAATTGCCTCCTTCGTCTTTTCATCCTGATTTGCAGAAATAATGACGCACACCTCTTCATTATGTATGTTCTTTCTTTCCTGTATCAAGAACTGTGCAAGAGTCGGCACCTGTTTTGCAAGGTCGATACATGCAAGCTTCCGATATATCTCCTGCACATGCCCCGCGCCGCCCTTTAGCACAGTTTCCTCAATCCCATTGCCGGTTACCGTAAGCTCCATCTTCTGTTTCACTAATTGCAATGCCAAGGATGCCGCAATCCGGATTCCTTCTTCGAGCAACGTTTCCTTGGATACCAATGCCGAATCTTCTGTATCCAAAATCATCCGTACTTTGATTTTCGTCGTAAAATCAAACTGATTTACCATCATCTGTGTATTTCTTGCAGATGCCTTCCAGTTAATATGGCGCATCGGATCTTCCGGACGATATTCTCTAATTCCGGCGAATTCAAACGGATCTGGATAGAGCCTGTTCTGTGCGAGCACCGTCCCGGATATGGCAAGGCAGACAGGCGTGATTCTTCTTGTATCTACAAGTCTTGGATAAACATAAAGTGCTATCCTTTGGGGACATATTTCCCGATACTGTTTCCGGAAGAAAAAATCATGCCCGATGACTTCCACCTCATTCATCGTATAATGTCCTCTTTTTTCACACACAAAAGAAAGCTTTCGTATCACCTTCTGATGCATGAAAAGCGTAAAAATATCTCTTTTATAACTATAATCCGTCACATTGGCATTCTCTTTTGCCTCACCGGTAAACTTTAAAGCACGCGCCATCTTGAGGTTCACTTCCAATGCAGGAAGCGGAAGCCACTTATCATTCGTAATCTCTTCTCTAAGAAAAGACGCATCTCCTTCATGGACGGACATCTCGGTAAATCCTGCGTTTACTTTAAGATTCTTGTTCCAATATCTTTGATACAGCTTCTGCTGCATAAGATACAACAATCCTAATGCCATAAGAAGCATCCATATCATCACTCATGCCTCCTAATGTTTCTTCCATTCTTCAGTTGGAACCGGAACCGTATTTAGTATTTCTTCGATCAAAGCTTCCTCACCCTTGGTTCTCCCTGCCGCAGCTGCCAGTCCGATTCTATGTGACAGCACCGGAACTGCTATACTCTTGATATCTTCCGGAATCACATAATCTCTGCCCCCAACCATGGCAAATCCTTGTGCTGCCCTTATAAATGCCAATGTGCCTCTTGGACTGACACCATACTCTGCTTTTTCGTGTCTTCTTGTCGCACGCACAATCTCAATCATGTAATCCAGCAAATCTCCATGGATATAAATCTCCTGGCACTGTTTCTGCAATGCTGCTATCTCTTCTTTCGTGCACACGCTGCCCAGACCCGCAAGCGGTTCTTGTCTCATAAAACGCTCCGCCATGGCAAGTTCCTGTGATTTTGTCATCTCTTCCATTGAGATACGCATCAGAAAACGATCCATCTGTGCCTCCGGCAGCGGAAATGTCCCCAGATTTTCCACTGGATTCTGTGTTGCAACAACGAAAAACACCGTTTCCAGCGTCCTTGTTACCCCGTCAATCGTCACCTGATTCTCCGCCATGCATTCCAAAAGGCTGCTCTGTGTTTTTGGCGTCGCACGATTGATTTCATCCGCCAGCAAAATATTGCAAAACACCGGTCCTTCCTGAAAAATAAATTTACCTTTTCCGGCATCATAATAATTAAGCCCGGTCACATCGGAGGGCAAAAGATCCGGTGTAAACTGCACGCGCCCAAATTTTCCCTCCAATGATTTTGCAAGTGACTTTGCAAGTACCGTCTTTCCGGTCCCCGGCACGTCTTCCAAAAGTACATGTCCTCTTGCCAGTAAACTCGTCAATAATAGTTCTGTCGTACGCTCGTTTCCAATCATGACCTTTGCAATATTTTCTTTTAATCGTCTTAGAATCTCTAAATCCATCCCGTTCTCCTCCGTTCCTATTCTCCTATGACCTTGGCTTTGTCCCACTTTTACTCTGTCTCAATCCTCACCTTGCTTCCACCGCAGCCTGCCATAGCCGGCGTCACGATCAACCTCATTCCAATCCGCTCTTTTATTTCCTCCACATGGGTAATGAGTCCAATATTCATACGGGCATTGCGGATACGCTCCAGTGACTGCATCACAACATCCAGACAACTCTCATCCAAAGTTCCAAATCCTTCATCCAAGAAAAATAATTCCAATGGTGCATTTCCCTGCATCTGTATCTGTACCGACAATGACAACGCCAGTGCCAAAGACGCCATGAATGTTTCTCCGCCGGAAAGAGTTGCCGCCTCTCTTGGCACGCCTCCATTTTTATAGTCCCGGATAAGAAACGCTCCCTTTTCGTCCAATTCCAGTCCATAATTGCCATTTGTCATTTCTTTCAAACGGATGTCTGCGTCTACCGATATATATTCCAGATAATACCTTGCCACAAAGTTGACGAATTTTTTCCCGGAAAGCAATGACAAAATCTCACCAATCAATGCCATCTGATGTTCATTTTCTTCTTCCTGTTCTTTTAGTGCTTTCCACCTTGCGATTGCCTTTTCCTTTTGCACAATCTCCTGACCAAGTAAGACCAGGCGTTCCTTTCCTTCTTCCAAACCTCGCAAAAGCGATTCCTCTTGTAACCTTTTTTCTCTGAGTTCTTCTTCGGATACCGACCTTCCATTTAACTGTGTTTCCACTTGCACCTTTCGGATATCATATTCCTGCCTGTCTTTTTTGTACTTCTCTATGGCAGTCTCGATTTTGAGCAATTCCTCTTTCTCCATGCGATTCCGCTCCAGCCATAATTTCATATGTTCCTTTTCTTTTGGAGTCGAAACCTCTCCCTCTGCTTCCGTCATTCCTTTTCCCAGTAAGGCATCGGCAGACTTATATCTTTCATTCTGCACGGCAACGTTCTCTTTCAAATGCTGAAACGCTTTCTTCTTTTCTTCCCATACTTTGGTAGTTTGCTCTGACTTCTTTTTCAGGGCATCGTTTTGTTTCTCCAGATACCGGACTTTCTCTTCATTCTCCCGCAATTCTTCTTCGGGATTTTTGCAGGTTCCACCCCTCTTCTTCCATTCTTCTTGCCATTCTTCCAACTGCACACCATATATCTTTTCCTGTTGCTCTGATCCTGACAACGACAACTGTTTCTTTGTGATGATTTCCTGCTGCTTTTTATTTTCTTTCCGTAAATCCGATAATTTCTTTTCTGTGCTTTTTCTTTTTTTCCTGGCATTTTCACATGCCTCTATGCCAACTTTCGCAGTTTTCTTCTTTATATGATGTGTACTTCCGCATACCGGACAAGGCTCGCCTTCCGTAAGATTCTCCGAAAGAATTCCTGCAAGGTGTTCCTCATATAATCTTGTATATTCCTGCTCCCATCTCTCTTTTTCTTCTGTCAGTTCCTGCTCTTTCCCAAGATTCTCTGCCAAAATCTTCTCTTCTGCCGCAAGTTCCTCTCTGACTTCTTCCTGACTCTTTCGCACACTCGCTATGGTAGTCTGCAGCTGTTTCATCCGCCCCTGCAAAATGACCGTCTCTTTTAAACGTTCATTTTGAATCTGTAACCGCACTCCTTCTTCCTGCCACGCACCCTGTGCCTTCTCGTATTCTTCATGCAGCGATTTCCACTCTTTTTCCAGAAGTTCATTTTCCGAAGACAGCTGTGCTTCCTCTTTCGTAATATTGTCCAATTCCGCTTTTTCTTTCGCATATGTATCCCATAACTGGCCGAGCCGTTCTGCGATGTTAGCTAATGCAATATTCTTTTCTTTCTTCTGTATTTCTTCTTCCTGTTCCAGTAAACTTTGCCGATGTGCTTCTATCTTCTTTAACTCCTGTAAAAGCGCAAAAATCTCTTCTTTTTCTTTTAGCAAAAGCTCACATGCCGTCTTTTCTTTCTGCATCTCTTCCAACTGCTTTTTAAGCTTCTTTTGCTCTTTCTTCTGTTCTTTTAAGAGATTCTCCTCTGCCGGCTCCAACGTTTCTTTTGCGCCTTCGATTCTCTGCTTCTTCGCCAGCAGCACATTTCTTCGCTTCTTTGCACGATTCGCAAGAATTTCTCCGTAAAGTTCCAGATGAAATAACCGCTCCAACATTTCATTGCGGTCTGCGCCTGTTAATTTTAAAAATTCCGAGAATTTTCCCTGGGGCAGGATGACCGTACGGAAGAAATCCTCTTTGGTCAGCCCGATGATGTTCTGTATCATCTTTGTCACTTCCGTCACTTTGTCCGCAAGCACTTCTTCGCTATTCTCAAGTACCAACCTTGCATAATCTGTCTTGATCCCGCCTGTTCTTTTGTCTCTCTTAAATCCTCTCGTAATCCGGTACGTATCTACTTTTTCCGAACGAATCTGAAATACATACTCCACAGATGCTTTTTCACAGTTGACATTCATATAGTTCTTGCTCTCTCTGGCTACGCTCCCATAAAGCGCTAACGTGATCCCATCAAGAATACTGGTCTTTCCACTCCCGGTCGGACCGAATATCCCAAACAATCCCATGGAGGTCAGAAGTGCAAAATCAATTTCCTGCTTTTCCTCAAAGCTGTTAATTCCCGTCATCACCAACCGTAATGGTTTCATCTTCTTCCTCCTCCAAAAGTACGTTTAATAACTTTGTAATTTCCTCCGGCACCGCTTCGCTGCCTCGGACCTCTTTATAATAAACCTCAAACAATTCCTGTACGCTCTTTTGTTTCCAATCGGTATATTTATATTCTTTTTCGCTCGTCTTCCACACCGGAATGATTTCCAGAATATCTTCTTTTTCCTGCTTTAACGCCTTTAACTGGTCCTCCAAAATCACCCCATCTGTGCGAATCTGCATATATACCCAACACGATCTATTCGCATTTTCCCTGCATTTTTCAAGCGCCTCTTCATAGCTTTCGCATTTCCACAGTTCGATCGGTTTGGGATTCGGCAGATAGATTTCTTCCGGCACCGGCGCCTCTCCTGGATGCATCGTTACCATACGACAACTCTTTGCCGCTGTATGTTCCCCCTTATGATAAGGCAGAATCGAGCCGCTGTAACAGATACGCCCATCCGTTCCCGGAACTTTCTGCGGCTTATGCACATGTCCAAGGGCAATGTAATCTGCATGTTCCGGAAAAATATTCGCCGGCAGAATATAAGAACCGCCAAGCTGTACGCTTCGCTCAGACCCATCCGGTGTACTGCCGAATGTATAGACATGACTTACCATAAGATTTACCGCGCCTTCTTCAAAATGTTGATCACATTTTAAAAACCACTGTTCCATCCGTTTCATATAATCCGCAATACGCTCGTCCTCTTCATTATTGGTATACAATACTTCGTTCAATCGTTTCTCGCTGGGATAGGCCGCGCATACTACAATCACTTTTTCCTCCTCGCAGGAAAAAGAAAATGCACCCTCTCCCAAAGATGTAATCTCATACTTTCCATATCGTCCGGACGATATCTCGGATTTTGGAGTCCCATAAATCAGGATACCATGCTCTTTGGCAAGCGGACGTACTGCCTCTAACCTTAAGGGCTGGTCATGATTTCCTCCCACAACCACCACGAGACATTCTCCATCCCGCCCAAATGCTTTTAACATCTCATAGAACAGTTCTTCCGCCTGTGCGCTTGGATTGCTGTTGTCGAACACGTCTCCGGCAATCACGACCATATCCGGCTTTTTCTCCTGCATCTTGTGTGTCAGATAGCCAAGCACCTCTCTTTGTTCCACAAGCCTGCTCCTTCCTTCCAAAAGCTTGCCAAGATGCCAGTCTGCTGTGTGTAAAACCTTCATATATTACCATTCTATTCCTAAGAGGAATCCTTTCTCTTTTAATTCTTCGATAATTGCTTCCAAATCCTCCTGTGTCTTAGCTTCTATTGTATGGAAGTGTCTTCCTGACGTCAGATTTTTAAGTGGTCTTGACTGCCCGGATGCGATTCCCTTTACAAATGTCTTCACGTCTTTTCTGGAGGCGAGATTCAATTCTGCCTTCAAATGCCCATAAATCTCATGTTTTACAAACACATCTGCTACGCGTCCGCCCATGTCTACTACTGCATTTAACTCGTCCTCAATCTGTTCATCGCTGTGCCAGACTTCCACGACACAATAAATTTTTTCCGTCTGCTGCAAAAGATATCCCTTTGTCGTAGAAAAAATCTCATAATCTCCTGCTCGAAGAAGCGCAATGTCCTGCACGATCACCTGACGGCTCACCTCATACTTTTTTGCAAGCGCCGTTCCGGAAATCGGCTCTTTTGCATGCATTATATCGTTTATAATTCCTTGTCTTCTCTCGTCCCCTGTCATCTTGAAACTCCTCTTCTTTATTATAAATTTCCGACTTGCTTTTCTCTCTTTTTAAGTATATCTGTCTCTTTGAAATCTGTCAAAAAGTTTCAGAAAGTACTGGATTTTTGCTTTTCGCTTTTATATAATAAAGTGGAAAAATAACATATCTAATAAAGGAGGTTCTTCCAATGAGCAAAATAGATGAAGTAAGAGCAGCTATGGTCGCTGCCATGAAAGCAGGCAACAAAGAAGCAAAAGAATCCTATTCTCTTTTACTCTCTGCTTTGAAAAATAAAGCGATCGACAAACGTGCCGACCTTACTGAAGAAGAAGAGACACAGGTTATATTAAAAGAAATCAAACAGACAAAAGAAACTTTAGATGCTACACCGGCAGAGCGTACCGATATCATCGAGGAATGCCAAAACCGTCTGGCAGTTTTAGAGCAATTTGCTCCAAAACTCATGGATGAAGCAGAGATCAAGTCTGTGATCGAAGGCGTCCTTGCCGAACTTGGAATCACTGCTCCAACCGGAAAAGATAAAGGAAATATCATGAAAAACCTGATGCCGAAAGTAAAAGGAAAAGCAGACGGCAAACTGGTAAATGAGATTCTTGGAACTTATATGCAGTAAATGAAACGGGAGTATGTCAGAAATGATATGCTCCCTTGTTTTTTTCGAAATTCGCGCATATAATAAAAGTGTGATTTTAAAACACCAAAACCTTAATAAAAATGTGAGGAATGAATCTATGGAACGATTTATTTTGATATTCTGCAAAACCTGATGCTGGCCAGCGGTCAGAAGATTCTACCAGAAAAGACACTCATCATCTTCGATGAAGTACAGGACTGCCCAAATGTCATTAACTCTATGAAGTATTTTTGCGAAAATGCCCCACAGTATCATATTGCCTGCGCAGGTTCTCTGTTAGGCATCGCCCTGGCAAAGCCATCTTCTTTTCCTGTAGGCAAGGTCAACTTTATGCAGATTGATCCTATGACTTTTGAAGAATTTCTGCTTGCCAATGGTGATGATAATCTACTGGCATTTTTACAAAGTTGGGATACCATTGAACCGATTCCTAATGCATTTTTCAATCCTCTTTATGAAAAATTGAAGATGTACTATGTCACCGGTGGTATGCCTGAATCTGTGCTAATGTGGACGGAAGCTCGCGACGTTTCTGCTATGCAGGAAGCCTTGGCTGGCATCATTGGTGCCTATGAACGTGATTTTGCCAAGCATCCCAATATCAGCGAATTCCCAAAGATCTCTATGATTTGGAAATCCATTCCTTCCCAGTTGGCGAGAGAAAATAAAAAGTTCATTTACAAGGTTGTCAAAGAAGGGGCAAGAGCCCGCGAATACGAGAACGCTTTGCAGTGGCTGGTAGATGCCCGGCTGGTGCATAAGATTTACCGCAGCTTGGCTCCCGGTCTGCCGGTAGCAGCCTATGATAATCTGTCTGCATTTAAAATTTATTTGGTAGATGTGGGTCTGCTCCGCCGTCTGGCACAGTTAGCTCCTACCGCTTTCGGAGAGGGCAACCGCCTGTTCACTGAGTTTAAGGGCGCACTGACAGAAAATTTCGTGCTGCAAACTCTGATCACGCAATTCGAAGTGGTTCCTCGCTACTGGACACAAAGCAATCCTCCGTTGCATCATTTCCGTCAAATAATTTCGCCGCATCCTCTTCATGACTGTTTCCATCTGCCGTCACCCACCTGCACATTCACGCTATCTGTTGCCTGTACGTTTGTCACTGACAGCCGAAGAACCATTGTACAAGCCAGAATTCCTGCCAGAATCCCTTTCCCGTTTTTTCTCATTTTTCTCTCACTCTCTCATTTTTAGTCCTATGCTGTTCACAATTATATATTTTTTCACCAATTTTTCCATGGATTTACCATCAAACCATATAACGCTTCTAAAAAAGTACAATTAAAATTTATCCTGCTTTATATTGTAAACCTATTCAAATATATAAGTTTACAATATTAGAAAAACATGTTATATTATATACTGTTTGAAAGGGTGATGAAATGACAACGAAAGAAAAACTACTTGAGTTATTTGAATCTAACAGAGATGTATATTTTTCAGGCGAAGATATTGCTCATAAGCTTTCCATATCCCGAACTGCCGTTTGGAAGGCTGTCAAAGCATTGCAAAGTGAAGGATATGCAATTGATGCCGTAACAAATAAGGGATACTGTCTCTTAGCTCAAACGGACATATTATCGGTACAGGGAATTCGTAAATATCTGCGTTCTGAGATAATAGACACAGAAATTTCTGTGATGAATGTTACAACATCCACCAATGCGCTTGTGCGGGACAAAGCAAATACGAGAACCTCAGAAGGTTATATTGTTCTTGTTAACGAGCAGACCGCAGGTCGCGGAAGATTATGCCGCAGCTTTTTTTCTCCCAAAGATACCGGTGTTTATATGAGTCTTCTCCTGCGTCCCCAAAACTACTCTGCAAAGCAAGCGGTAAAAATAACTACCATGGCCGCTGTCGCAATGTGTGAGGCAATCGAAGCGGTGTCTGATGAAACAGCCAAGATTAAATGGGTGAATGATATTTTTGTGCGTGATAAAAAAGTCTGCGGAATTTTAACAGAAGGGTCTTTTGATCTGGAGAACGGATTGCTGGAATATGCCGTACTAGGCCTTGGAATCAATGTTTATCAGCCAAAGAATGGATTTCCGGAGGAAATAGCCTCTATTGCCGGATCTATTTTTCAACAAAGTCAAAACGATGTTAAAAATCGTTTGGTTTCCGAATTCCTGAACCGTTTTTATGGGTATTATACTGCTCCTCAGCAAACAGATTATGTAAAACATTACCGAAATCGCAGCTTTGTCATTGGTAAACAAGTTACTTTAATATCTGCCAATGAATCCAAGAACGCCGTTGTCATTGGAATAGATGATGAATGTCATCTGTTAGTGAGATATCCCGACGGCACCAAAGACTGCTGTTCATCCGGTGAAATAAGTATCCGATTATAAAGGAGATTATATGAAAACAAATAAAACGAAAGATTTAATGATGTGTTCCCTTTTTGTCGCTCTGATCGTTGTAGGAGCATTTATCAAAATTCCGATTCCGGTTGTCCCGTTTACCTTACAACTTTTATTTACCATGATGGCAGGACTTTTGCTTGGAGGAAAACTTGGCGCTGCCTCTGTCGGAATTTATATTCTTATGGGACTTTTGGGGCTTCCTGTATTTGCTGAAGGCGGCGGTTTTTCGTATGTCTTAAAACCAAGCTTCGGATATATTATCGGATTTGCAGTTGCTTCCTATGTAACCGGCATTATCGCCAACAAAGTCCCTAATCCAAGTTATAAACGCTTGTTTGCCGCAAACTTTGCCGGTCTTGGAATTGTCTATCTATTCGGGATGGTCTATTACTATTTCATGAGTAATTTCTATCTTGGAAATCCCATTGGTTTATGGCCGCTGTTTCTCTACTGTTTTATTTTGGCTGTGCCAGGTGATATTGTGTTGTGTATTCTGGGAGCATCTCTTGGAAAAAGAATGATTCCCCTTATAAGAAATAATCGAATGTAACGAGGATAGGATAATGAATCTAAATGAATTAACAAATGAAGTTTTAAAGGGTAAACAGATTTCAAAATCAGAGGCATTGTTTTTATACCAACAGCCTCTTTCTGAACTATGTGAAAACTCGGACAAAATCCGCCGGCACTTTTGTTCGAATCAATTTGATATTTGTACCATTGTCAACGCGAAAAGCGGAAACTGCTCTGAAAACTGCAAGTTTTGCGCGCAGTCAACCCATAACCATACCTGTTCCGTCACCTATCCTTTGCTTTCCACGGAAGAACTCCTAACACAGGCAAAGAACAACGCCGCACAGGGAGTTCTTCGGTATTCTATTGTTACTTCCGGAAAGCGTCTTTCGGATAAAGAAGTGGATGAAATGTGTAAAGCAATCCGGGAAATCAAAGAAAAAGTCGATATTTCTGTCTGCGTCTCCTTTGGCTTGCTAAGCGAACAACAGTTTCGGAATCTGAAAAAGGCAGGCGTGACAAGAGTTCATAATAATCTGGAAACTTCACGAAGAAATTTTCCAAACATCTGCACCACCCATACCTTTGACGACAAAATACAGGCAATCCGGGCCGCACAGGCTGCGGGGCTTTCCGTTTGCAGCGGTGGTATTGTAGGACTTGGAGAAACGGTGGAGGATCGGATTGATATGGCTTTTAGTCTGCGGGAACTTGGCATTCGCAGCGTACCGGTGAACATGCTTAACCCCATCCCCAATACGCCGTTTGGAAACAATGAGAGATTGAAGGACTCGGATATGCGCCGAATTGTCGCTGTTTATCGTTTTATACTTCCTACAGCCTCTATCCGTCTTGCAGGCGGCAGGGGTCTGCTTCCGGATAAAGGAAAAAGCTGTTTCACTTCGGGAGCTAATGCGGCAATTTCGGGAGATATGCTGACAACCGCAGGAATTACAATCAAAACAGATATGAAATTATTAAATGAACTTGGATATGAGGCGAAAATTTGTAATGAGTAAGAATATATTTATTATCGGGACAGGGACGGATGTAGGAAAAACATATGTAACCGGACTGATTATCAAAAAGCTTCGGGAAGACGGAAAAAGCGCCGCATACTATAAAGCGGCTATGAGCGGCAACGAACGAAGCGCAGACGACAGTTTAATTCCTGGTGATGCATTGCAGGTAAAAACTATGTCAGGTATGGAACAGCCGCTTGAAGAGATGTGTCCATACATTTATGAAACGGCTGTTTCTCCGCACTTAGCGGCAAAAATCGAAGGAAATCCCGTTGAAATGGAATGCGTGCTGAAAGGTTTCGACAATGTGTGCAGTAAATATGATTATGTTACAGCAGAAGGCTCAGGCGGAATCCTTTGTCCGCTGCGTTTTGACGAGCAAAAAATTCAGCTTGAGGATTTTATCAAGGCTCGCAATTTGTCCTGTCTGATAGTTGCAGATGCAGGACTTGGCACCATCAATGCCGTTGTGTTGACGGCAGAATATATGAAAACCCGTAAAATACCCGTAAAAGGCATTATCTTCAATCGCTATGAACCGGGCAGCAAATTACACGAAGACAATCGCTTTATGTGCGAATCTATGACGGGATTGAAAATCGTAGCTTGCGTCAAAGACAAAGATACTGATTTGGAAATTCCGTTTGAAGTGTTGGAAGGATTTTACGAAGAAACGGAGGAAGCATAAAATGATTTGGTATCCATACGAACAGATGAAAACCATGAAATCACCTTATAAAATCGTCAATGCCAACGGGGTTTATCTTTATACCGACACCCAGGAACTGATTGATTCGATATCGTCTTGGTGGAGTGTGATCCATGGTTATAAACACCCCGAACTCAATCAAGCAATCCAAACGCAGCTTGAAAAATTTGCCCATGTGATGTTGGGCAGTTTGACCCACGAACCGGTACAAAAACTTTCCGAAAAACTCCAAAGCTGGCTTCCGGGCGATTTGGATTACTGCTTCTTCTCTGATTCCGGAAGCGTCGCAGTAGAAGTTGCTCTTAAAATGGCGCTGCAATATTTCATGAACCGGAATGAAACAGATCGTACCATGGTGCTGGCCCTGGAACACGCTTACCATGGAGATACCTTCAAGACCATGGAAGTGGGAGACGATGAGGACTATCATTTCGTTTTGAATGCATACGGTAAAAGCCGCCATGTTATACATATTCCAACCGAGATCAAAGCGCTTGAACAGGCTTTTGCAGCATATCATGACCGCTTAAACTGTTTTATTGTAGAACCTTTATTACAAGGCGCAGGCGGTATGCGAATGTACGATATTTCTTTTCTGAAGCGTGCAAGAGAACTTTGCGACCAATACGGCGTGCTTCTTGTTTTTGACGAGGTTGCGACAGGATTCGGACGTACCGGGAACCGCTTTGTAGCAGATTTGGTCTTACCTGATATTCTTGTTCTGGGTAAGGCTTTAACGGGCGGATATATCGGCCACGCTGTTACCGTTGCAAACCGAAAGGTATACGAAGGTTTTTATGATGACAATCCTTCCCATGCTTTCATGCACGGTCCTACCTTTATGGGCAATGCCCTAGCTTGCAGTGTCGCACTTAAATCCATAGAATTATTTGAAAAGCAGAATTACATGTCTAAAATCCGCAAGATTGAAGAAATCACCCGCCGTGAAATGAAGGCTTTCTCTGATCCACGCATTAAAGAAATTCGTATTATGGGCGCTTGCGTGTGTATTGAAGTATATGATTCCGATACGATTAAGGGTTACCAACAATTTGCTTATGAACGAGGGGTATTCAGCCGCCCATTCCTGAATTATATGTATGCAATGGTTCCTTACGTAATCGAGGAAACAGAACTGATCAAGGTTTTGTGCACGATGAAAGAATGGTTTTCTATAAAACATTGATATATCGATTAAAATATTCAAGGGTTCCCCAGAAATCGGTGAACCCTTTCACAAATCATATTCCATACTCTTTTAGGAGTTTCTCCTGATATTCCATATCGTTTACCGATTTTTCCAGATCTTCAAATCGCTTGTCTGCTATAAGTCTCACATTTAACTTATTCACCCGATCCCTTCCTTTTACTTCTCCGATTTCTTTCCCATCCTCAAGTCCACTTTCATATGCCTCTTCCCTTTGTACCTCGATATCCAAATCATAATCATATTCTGCAATCAACATATTCACTACCTCGCTTCCTTTCCGCCGCAGATAATCGGCAAGGATTCCCTTCTTAATACATTCTTCAATCGCTCTTTTATACGCATCCTTACTTCCTTGCTGCTCATATTTTCCAATCATGTCTATAAATTGTCCGTATTCTTTGAGTACCTGACACCGATTCAAAATCTCATGAGATTCCTCTGGATTGATATTGATTACCTTCACACTTAATTCCAACATCGGATTGTCTTCATCTATCATATAAGAATCCGATAGCTTTAGTATCAATTCTTTCTCCCATTTTTCCTTTCCATTATAAAATGTATAAAACTCTGGTTTCGGTAATTTCACTCGTTTCTTTCTATAACGATCCCTTACTGGCACAAGCTGTTCGTAGGCACGTCCAATATACATAAGGCTCCGAAGCGGCATATTCTCATTAATCGTTGCCTGGTGTTCTCCAAATACCAAAACTTTTCCACCCACTCCAAAGGAAACATCGTTTTTAAAATTCATATACAAGACGTTATCAATTCGAAGTTTTTGAATGCGCGTTCCTTCCGGGAGCGCTTCCTCATTCAGTGCATTATACAGTGCGATATCATTTGCTTCTGCCGTCTCGTCTTCATAGAATAAATCAACAAATACACTGTTTTTTACTTTTTTGTTTGCTCTTGATGCCATAAAATCTCCTTCCTTCATTTTACATGAATGAGACTTATGACATTGTTATAATTCTATGTAAAAATTATAAACAGAAATGAACGAAATCGCAAGTACATCCATGAAAAATTTTTATAAAATGATTATTAATTGGTAACTTGAGGGATTTCCTCAACAGACAGTCTTAGAAACTGTTTGAAATTAGTCCACAGATAGAATTTCTGTGCGTGATTATATCTTAACATACTAGCATAGATTCTTCAACAAAATATGTTCGACAAATAAGCCCAAAGACAATTCGAATCGTATACAGGAAGCATCAAAAAGGAGTCGATACAAAAGCAGATGATTCCTCTACTTTTGCATCAACTCCAAAAAGGTCACTTAATTTAGTCTATTTTTTTCTTCCAAGACATAATCGCTGCTAAAACTGCCGCAAGTCCTACTGCTGCCGGAATTGCTGCGTTAGCACTGTCACCTGTTTTTGCTGCTGTGTTGCCAGCTTTCTTATCTGTCTTGCCTGTTGTCTGCTTGCTTCCTGCATTGTCAGAAGCTACTTTATCTGATGTTTCATCTTTTTCATCAGATACACTGCCATTACCAGAAGCATTGTCTCCAGCTTCTGCATTCGCTGCTTTCACTACTTTTTCCAATGCTGCAACTGCCGCATCGACTTCTTTCTGATCTGCGTTTTCATCTTCGAATACTGCTTTTGCTTTTGCATATGCTGCCTTCACTGCATTTGCTGTTTTCGCACTGTATACGCTTAAGTCCATTGCTTTTACTTTTCCAAGTAAGTCTTCTAACTTATCTTTGTTTGGTGTTTCCCTAAGTCCAAAGATTGCGCTAAGGAGTGAACTGTATGCTGCGTTTACCTCATCCTGCACTTCTGCGGTTTCAAGTACGTCCCTTGCTCCTTCTAAGGCTGCCGTAAATGCCGCTGCCGTATCCTTGGTATACTTCGTAATCTCTGCTTCGTACTTCGCTGCGTCAGCTACGAGTTTTGCAAGTTTGTCTTTGTTTACCGTAATCTTCACAAGTGCATCCATTTTCGCCTGCAATTCATCACGTGCCGCATTAATTTCTGTCTGAAGTGCATTTACATCCTCAAGAACTCCTTCTGCCGCTGTAAGCGCTGCTTTAAACGGTGCCCAGCTCTCTTTTGTATATGCACTTTCTACCTTTCCTTGTGCAATACTTACAACAGATTGCAATGTCTCGGCATTGCCTGTGAAGTCTAACAAATGTACTTTCGCAAGCAGTGCATCGTATGCTGCATCTACTTCTGCCTGTGCTGCTGCTGCATCTGTATTAACCGCAACTGCATCTGCAAGGGCTTTTTCGAATAACGCTTTTACCTTCGGTACAAGGTATGCATAGCTTGGTGCCTCCTGTGCATCCTTGGCATATTTGATCAATGCCGCCAAGTCTTCCTTATCTGTTTCTACCGGTTCCGGATCAACAATCGCCTCATCCACATAAGTAACAATTGGTGTTATGTGAAGAGATGGTTTTGACGGTCTGTTCTTGTTGTTTGCTTCTACACGAATCCAGTCACCTTTCTCTACTTCAATCTCTCTTACTCCGACCTCGGCTTTTTCAAGACTTGTAACAAGTTCATAAGTATCTCCTATGACTTCGCCATTCTTTGTAAAGCTTAAGATAACACTTCCGCCCGAGTTCGGACTCTGACGCAAGTATGGTTCGTCATCTTTTACCGCAATGGTAATCTTACCACTCTTCGGTGCACGGAATGCCATTGACATACCATCTGTCTCAGATGTTGTTGTATCCATCAAAAGTCCATGTGTGTTCTCATCTGATGGAGTGCTATGATTTGGAAGATCCACGCCTGCTCCATAATAAGTATCTACGACCCAATTCGGCCACTGGCTGTCATATGTTTTGATATTCTCATAGTCTTTTCCTGGGTATTTTACCTGAGCAAACCATACATTGCCTTGCTGCGGACCAGCATAATCAAGCGCCCACTGATATGTGTTCTTGGCTTCGATAGTATATGTATTTTCATCCCCGTTTTCTGCAACAATCACAACCTGCATTCCTGCTTTTATATTTCCATTAGTTACCTCAGAACCGTTATCCAGCACTTTTACAGTTGCTGCCTCATGTACGCTGATTCCTTCTTTCACTTCTTTTACAGAAGTCGCATTATTCTCAAGAACCGGAATATACATGGTGTGATCTTTCACCATATAGAATGCGGATTTGATTTCGTTGTCATTGCTTGCAATTACTTTCTCACTATCGCTTTCCACAGCTCCTATATCTACCGTTCCTTTGATCGGATTTCCAAAGAAATCTTTTCCGCCATTGTTTTCGATTTCTTTTCCTGCTGCAATTGCCGGTGAATCATCTGCCAGCATGTATCCTTCGAATGCGGTTCTCTCATGCACGATGGATTCTGTAATTTCACCTGCTGTGATCTTAGCAGCTGCTGTTGGTGCACTGCCCGGATTCATAAGCTTCGGATCCTCTGTAATAGCATTTGCATCATTCGTTGGTGTATTTGCGTAATTATAGTAAATATTATTATCGTAAATGGTAGCATTTGCATTTGTGTGCTTGAACCAGTTTTCTGTCTTTGCTTCTTCTCCACTGTAATAGATAATATTATTTTCCACTACCATAGGACCTCCGCCCATGTTCGTACGGATAAAATCAATTCCTTCTTTTACATAGAATGTATTGTTGTACACATGTGCATCTGGCTGTCCCGCTGGATTGATCACACCACCTAAATCATTCTGGCTGATGTTATAACGGAAGATATTGTTGACTGCCTGTACACCACAGAACATTACGCTTCCACCGCCATTGTTATGGCTATAATTATATTGATACAAAGTTCCGTCACCGTAGTCTGCATCCCATGCCTGACCGTCCTGATTCTGGCATGTATCAAAGGCTTCATTATACTGGAAAACAGCGTCTTTACATTTCCATGGCCAGATCGCTGCCGCCACTCTTCCGGAACCGGTCTGGCTGTAGTCTGTTGTATTAATCTGTCTTGCCACACCATCTGATACATTATACTCGATCAATGGTCTGTCACAATACATGACTGTAATCGCGTCACCGCCGGCATCCTTTACATAGTTATTGCGGATTTCCACATTCGTAGAACCGTATTTTGCAACCGTTTCATCAGAGAGTGCTGCGGTTTTAAATTTGTCCCAATTATATGTGTATCCAACCGCGATTCCCCATCGGTTGACATAATCTACATAACAGTTTTCAATCTTGACATCGTCATATTTCGCAATACCTGTTTCTGCCTCATTCTCAGGCTCAAATACAGTAAAGTAAATTCCGCCGTTATTCATATGTTTATCATACACATTGCCAATAACATCATGAATATAGAGATTATCCAAATAAATATGATCAAGGGTTCCTTTGTCCTTTGCAACTCCTGCCACACCGGTACGGTTCATGACATCGAGTGCATTATAGGTGGCTTCAATCTTGGGAGCTTCATTGGTAATCTCCAGGTTTTTGATCTCAATGTACTCAACATCGTAAAGCAAAATGGATGAAGATACATATCCTTTATATTTATGACCTGTCGAATCCAAACGTTTCCCATAATCCTGATACCATACGCCTTCACCGTTGGTGCTGATGACCGGCAGATTCCCTTCACCGTAATTGTCGATCACAATCGGCGCTTCCTCTGAACCGCTTCCTTTAATATGAAGGAATCCGTCCTCGAATACGGAACCACACTCTAAGAGTACCTGGTCTCCTGGTTGAAGTGTAATATCATTAATTTTATCGAGACTATAGAACGCCTTTCCCTCGGACAGCCCGTCGTTGTTGTCATTACCACGCACAGTACTTACATAATAAGTAGTTCCCACTGCCTTTTCTTTGTTCTTTGCCTGAACAGATGGAGCCGGCACTGCACTTGTCAGAATCACTGCCATCGCCATCAAACCGGCTAATAATTGTTTCCTTTTCATGCCTATTCCACCTCCTCATATCCAACGCGGATTTCTGCAGCAGATGCATAGATATTAGAAGAATTCGATGCACTGTCAGTTGCGACCAATTTTACATAACGTGCGCTTACCATATCAAATTCTGCATATTTTACTGTTGCATCTACGCTCCATGTTCCTGTTGCAATCGGTTCTCCCCAGTTGTTGCCGTCATCACTTACATAGATTTCGTAAGCCTTGATCATACCGTTGGTTCCGCCTGTTCCAACCATTCCACGCGGTACATATTTCAACATAGAGAATTGTTTCGTTTCTTTCATATCAATTGCAATCCATGTTTCTTCTCTTTTGCATCCGTTCCAGCTTGTGTGCCACATCGTTGCCAAATCATTATCCAGTGCGAGATTTCCGCCGCCTTCTGATGAGTTATTTGGCTGGAAGCTTCCAACCTCAGCGGTCATGCCTGCCGGGTCATACTCTACGTAAACCTTCGGTACTACGATCGTGTATTCTTTTGCATTCTCTCCATGAGCGAAAATCACTTTCATGCCGTCACTTACTATCGCGTCATCTGCCATCTCGTCTTCTCCCGAAAGTACTTTCACGTCAATTCTTTCATCATAGATCAAATTCTTCTTAAATTCTGCAACAGTCGTTCTTTTGTTCACGTCTTCGATCGTATCTGCCGTCACGTTGTAAACATTGGAATATACCGCTAACAATACTGTCTGTGTCGGTGTGTTGGTCTGGTGTACACCGATATCAATGCTCATCCCTTTGATTTCATTTCCGAAGAAGTCCAGTCCGCCGTTGTTCGGAATATATTTTCCTGCATTAATTGCCGGAGAGCCTTCTTTTAACTTGTAGCCGTCAAATTGTGTTCTGTCATGTACTAAAGCCGTTGCTTCTGTCGGCGCACTTCCCGGATTTACGAACATCGGATCTTCTGTGATCGCATTCGCATCGTTGGAAGGTGTATTGGTATAGTTGTAGTAGATATTGTTGCTGTAACGCGTTCTGTCTGCATTCGTCTGGCTAAACCAGTTTTCCTCTCTTGGAGATTCCCCTGTATAGTAAATAATATTGTTCTCTACTATCATCGGACCGCCGCCCATGCCCGGACGAATGAATGGAACATTTTCTTTCATAATAAACACATTATTATATACATGTGCATCTGGCTGTCCTGCCGGATTCATCGCACCGCTTAAGTCATTCTGACTGATGTTGTAGCGGAAAATATTGTTGATTGCCTGTCCGCCGCAGAACATTACGCTTCCGCCACCGTTGTTATGGCTATAATTGTACTGGTAGACAGTTCCGTCACCATAGTCTGCGTCCCATGCCTGTCCATCCTGATTCTGGCATGTATCAAAGGCTTCATTGTACTGGAAAACAGCGTCTTTACATTTCCACGGCCAGATAGCCGCTGCCACTTTACCGCCGTTGATAGACTGGCTGTAGTCTGTGTCATTAATCTGTCTTGCCACCCCATCCGATACGTTGTATTCTACTAACGGTCTGTCGCAGTACATCAGAGTAATTGCGTCTCCGCCCACATCTTTAACATAGTTGTTTCGGATTTCTACGTTCGTAGAACCGTATTTTTCGATGGAACTATCGGAAATCACTCCGGATGTAAATTTGTCCCAATTATATGTATAACCCACTGCGATTCCCCATCTGTTAACGTAATCTACATAACAATTTTCGATTTTGACGTCATCATATTTTGCAATACCTGTCTCGGCTTCATTTTCCGGCATCGCCACCGTAAAGTAAATCCCACCATTGTTCATATGTTTATCATATACGTTTCCTATTACATCATGTACATATAGATCGTCAAGATAGATATGATCGATGGTTCCTTTGTTCTGTGCAACCGCTGCCACACCAGTACGGTTCATTACGTCGTTGGCATTGTAGTGAGTCTCTACGTCCGGTGCTTCATTCGTAATTTCCAATCCGCTGATTTCGATGTATTCTGAATCGAAAAGCAGGATGGATGAGGATACATAGCCTTGATACTTATGTCCGGTGGAATCCAGACGTTTGCCATAGTTCTGGTACCAGATACCCTGGCCGTTGGTGTTGATGATTGGTTTTGCCCCTTCTCCATAACTTCCAATTTTAATCGGCGCTTCCTTGGTTCCCTGCACATCCTTCAGGTGGATATATCCCTGAAATACAGAACCTTTTTTCAGAAGTACCTGATCACCCGGCTGCAACTCTACATTTTTTAACATTTCCAGTGACTGCCATGCTTCTTTTTCGGATGTTCCATCATTCGCATTGTCGCCTTCGCTGCTGAAATAGTAAGTTGTACCCACTGCTTTTTCCCTCGGCGCCGCTTCTACCTGTGATATCCCGCCAGTTCCCCAGGATGTACAGACAACCGCAAACGCACATACAAGTGCTGCAATTTTTCTTTTCATAAGCTCTTCCTTTCTTTGTTATATGATTTCTTGTTTTTTATCTTACCATTTCCTTTTCACTTTTACTTATATAAGTCCGTCCCATTTCGCTCAATTTGTATATAATTCGGAACTTTTTTAATTTTGACCCTCTTCATTTTTTAACTGACGATAATTCTATTTGTCTGAGTATTACAATTACTACTAAATTTCCTTTTCATTTTTTTGCATATCGCCATACACAAACAGTACTTTTCGTTCCGAATTATATACATTTATTCTATAAATTCTTGCATTGGAAACAGGATATATAATATAATAGGCCTTGAAAGAAACTTTATGGCTTTAATAACTTTAAAATATTCGAGGAAATCATAATGAATCTGTCTGCAAAAAGTATTACTGGTGCAAAAGTACAATTTCGCGATGAGACCTATCGCTTTGGGAAACATCTGCATACAAGCATAGAACTTTATCTTTTAAAGGCGGGCGCCTGTTTCATGGATATCGGGAATCAGACCATTCATTGCAAGGAGGGGGATTTTGTCTTAATCCTTCCGCATGTTGTCCATTCCTTTTATGTAGAAGGCAACTCTACCTGCATTTTTTCACACATTCATTTCGAGCCGGATGTTTTCTCCACAATTATGTTGTCCGAGGAGACAGAATATCCGCTTAGCCTTATGAATGCGTTGTTATTTGCGTGTAATTCATACCATCATCAGAAAACAGATTCGATCATTTCAGGATGTATCACGAAAGTCATCAATCTATATCACCAAGAAACCACTTTGCTTGACTTTGCACAGATCAATATTACTTTAATAAAATTGTTTCTCCATGTTTTGGAAATATATGAGGATTCTTCTCCTACTGCACACACGGAAATACAAAATCATTATATTTCCTTTACGCTTGATTATATCAGTCAGAATTACATGAACAAGATCGTCCAGTCTGAGATTGCCGATTCACTTCATATTTCTGTGCGTTATCTTAGTAAGTTATTTGCCAGATATATGGGGTTGCCAATGTCCAATTACATTAATATTTTTCGAATCAACAAATCTATCGTATTGATGGATACTACGGATATGACTTTGACTGAAATTGCACTGGCGATTGGGCTTAGCAGCTCTCAGCATTTTTCCAAACTTTTTACAGATGTCATCAATATGACGCCTTCGAACTACCGGAAACAATTTCTGAGCAAAAAGTAATAAAATATGTAACAGTTCAGCCATGCACAAAGTCACAAAAATCTAAATTCAAACTTGTTTGAAAATGAAGATTTTTTGTGTACTT